>Ga0308161_1000420_pt1 | contig 68977 bp, 71 predicted proteins | sample PhyFR2_FD_201034 | JGI IMG/M metagenome (GOLD analysis project Ga0308161, IMG submission 201034) | Phyllosphere microbial communities from UC Gill Tract Community Farm, Albany, California, United States - DLSLF.R2 | ecosystem: Host-associated > Plants > Phyllosphere > Unclassified | place: USA...
CCGTAGTGAAGTGCTCTATCCACTGAGCTACTGAGGCAAACGCCTAACATCGCGGGGCGATCATATGAGTCGCGCTATCTACAAACGATCCGTGAGCGGTTAGGGCTTCTGACGAGGTTGCAACGTCCTAAAGAAGATTGAGCATTCTCAGCTTTCCAGTTCTTTAGAACTCGTCATTGTCGGGAAGACAGGATTCGAACCTGCGGCCTCACCGCCCCAAACGGCGCGCTCTACCAAGCTGAGCTACATCCCGTGGTGGAGCGCGTGAGCTTTTCAGCTACCTTTTCAAGTAAAGGCTCGCCACACCTCTCTAGATACTTTAGAGTACCACGCCCCACGATTTTAACCCTGGCACTTACTGCAGCCTACGCGAACACCCGGGACAGGTGGATCTTCCTCACTCCGATCAGAGGATCATGGACAGCTCACGGTGTCGAAGCACCTGGTACCTGTGGGCCGTTAGTTTATTGGCCGAAGCCTCACTCCTTGCTTTGAACCGGTAGGAGCCCGCCATGCACACAAAATACACCTTGCAGCTTGCATGGTCAGCTTTAAGGAATGAGTAGGAAACGTTGTGGGCTATCGACTTCCCGAACCCTCTGCCGAGGGTGTGCGCCACCATTGGGATTCGAACCCAGGCTATTACCGTGTTTCCAGTAGCCTGTAGGGGTATCGATCCCCTGCTAGTAGACTGAGAATCTACCGTACTACCATTATACGAACAGGCCATGATGCGGACTTTTACCGCACACTTCGCAGTGTTAAGCTACCGTGTGTTTTCTGAAACGTTAGCAACGCTTCATAAGTGACCCCAGCGGGATTCGAACCCGCGTTACCGCCGTGAGAGGGCGACGTACTAGGCCGCTATACGATGGGGCCGTATTGTCAAGTCGATGGGGACCCTCGCTTAGCTTTCGAAGCCGCGAGGCATCTTGTTGACTCAGACATTTTCTTCCTGTCCCTAGGAAAGCGATGTCTCGCTAGGCCGCTACAAGAGCGGATTGTGGGCCCCCTGGGACTCGAACCCAGAACGTTTCTATGTCACGGATTTACAGTCCGCTGCCTTCACCCAATTCGGCACAGAGACCCATAAGGGTATTTTGTATCGGCTTAACCCTGCCGTCGGACTGTTTACCGAAGGATAGAAGCTTTCCTAACGGAGTTCCTCTAACCTGATGATTCCGAAGTGGGATTCGAACCCAACAATACGAGTCTCTCTGCGTAACTCGCCCGCGGCTTTCGGTTCTTTAGCGATCGCAGGATCGTCTACCTAATGGCCAGGCTGTCTACCGTTCCAGCATTCGGAACTTCTTTGTGTTCAGGCAGCGAGCGAGGTTTGCTACGGTATAGGGCTACACACGACAGGCGCCCTAGGTCCTCTTCAGCAGGATTTTACTTTCCACCTACCACTGCTTTTACGTTGTCGCCAACGCCTAAACAACGCGGAGCCGGTGGGATTCGAACCCACGGAAGCTTTAACACTTCACTCGCTTTCGAAACGAGCGCACTAGGCCGGACTATGCGACAGCTCCATGTGGACAGAGACTCAAAGCGGTCCATTCTTTGAGGATGACGTTTCAACACGCACTCCGTCCGATTGCGTGTTCCCGACCGAAGCCGGTTCGTCAAGGTGTTCTTGCGGAAGCGGTGGGATTCGAACCCACGGTAGTTCTCACTACGCTAGTTTTCAAGACTAGAGCCTTCGGCCGCTCAGCCACACTCCCAAGGAATCGTTCCGAACTATCATCAACGGTTCACAATTCCGTCGCATGGTAGTCTTCCCGACTACGGTTGCCGAAGCTGTGTCCTGGTTTTCAACCTGAGTGAGCAGATGTATATCCAGACCGAAGACATATCGGACAGCTTTATACGGTACTTCGCGTGGCTCCTGACGGTATCGATCCGACGACCTCTCGATTTTCAGTCGAGCGCTCTACCAACTGAGCTAAAGAGCCAGGCGCTGTTTGTCTCGAGAACAAACAGCTTGGGTTTCCTATCGCTTCCCACACGGATACCGCTTAACGCTGAGACTGTATCGATGCACGTTTGCAGTGTTGTTGAGTTCTGTAGCTGCCTCAGAACAGGTTCCGTAACCCTAACCCAAGGGTGCTCGGTTGGAATCCGAACAGTGGACCCGAAGGGACTTGAACCCTCAACCCCCGCCTTGCAAAAGCGGTGCGCTACCAGTTGCGCCACAGGCCCGTAAGAAGGTTACGCAATTTCCGAAAAACCCGTCACCTACAATCGAAAGGGTGAGTAACGGGGCTCGAACCCGCGACCTCCTGGACCACAACCAGGCGCTCTACCAACTGAGCTATACCCACCATGAAGTGCTGTTACTGCACTTATACGAGTTTCCTCGTAGTGCGTCCTGCCGGGCTCGAACCGACGACATCTACCGTGTAAAAGTAGCGCTCTACCAACTGAGCTAAGGACGCATGGATTCAGGTTTGTTTCTTGTCGCTTTATCCTGAAAGCGAATCTTGCTTTACACAAGCAGTGCATGATTTGTCACGCGGTGTTCGGGCGGACAGCCAACCGCCGTGCTTTCGAGAGCACACTGACCGTGATTCATCACTAACGTCGCTGCAGGCAACGTTTGTAGGCCCCCTGGGGCTCGAACCCAGGACCCGCGGATTAAAAGTCCGATGCTCTGCCAACTGAGCTAGAGGCCCACAACGAGCAGAACGCTAAGGACGCCTTCAGAGGCGCAATCTTAACGATCCCTCGTCACGTTGATTTCCAGCACTCTCACAATCCTTTACTCTTGAGTGCGTCCCCTTGCAAGGTCTTCCACATTACGACGGCTACCCGACGCCAGGATTTTGGCGACGCCGGACCGGAATGGTTCTAGGAAATCGGTGTGTTCTTAATTCCGAGGTGAACACGACCTCGTCAGCATTTGTTTCTCCTAAGGAGGAGCCGCGTACTGAATCACTACCTGCTCCCCGAGTTGGACTCGAACCAACAACCTGCCGGTTAACAGCCGGCTGCTCTGCCAATTGAGCTATCGAGGATCAACCTGTGCAAGACAGGTAGCTGGCTATGCTGGACTCGAACCAGCGACCTTGGAGTTAACAGCTCCCTGCTCTGCCAACTGAGCTAATAACCAATGAACAGTTTCAGGAATCACTGTCAACCATAACTGATGACTTACAGTACTTGAACAAAGCGGCGTAATTCCGCATCACGAGGACGCCTTATCAGAGGCAGCTTCCCACAAAGCGTGGAAGTTCCGGTCACATATCGTCAAGCGACAGAGGTGATTACGTCCCCTATTAGGAAAGTAACTGTAAGCCAGAAAGAAGATGTGGAACAGATCGGTGAATCTGTTCAAAAGAAACCCATACCGCACAGCATCACACCTATTTAGCTGGAACGGGTGTTTCTTCACACCAGTGCCCCGCATGGGACTCGAACCCACACACCCGAAGATACTGGTACCTAAAACCAGCGCGTCTACCAATTCCGCCAACAGGGCATGACCGGTCGTGATGCAAGCAGTGCACGACTGGACGTATAAGCAAGGATTAACGGCTCCCTTACCGGGCCGACAGTGTTACTGTGTGCACATGACTGGACTTGAACCAGCACGTCCCGAAGGACACTAGCACCTCAAGCTAGCGCGTCTACCAATTCCGCCACACGTGCATGTGATCTTTCGATCACGTCTCTCTATTGTCTTCTCAAGTTCCCTGTTTCACCACCCGTAAGCGGCGATGAGATAACTATAACACGATGCGAGAAGCCTTGTCAAAACACAGCTTCACGGCGTGTCGTGGGCGGTGAGAGAGTCGAACTCCCCGAGTACTAAGACAACTGGTTTACAGCCAGTCCCGCTACCCCTACGGTATAACCGCCCAAGATCATGAGCACTTGCAACCCCGACAGGTGATGGGCCTATCGTTCGGTCATCATCCGGGTTACCGTTACTTCTGAAGTAGGGATACACGGACTTGAACCGTGGACCTCTTCGTTATCAGCGAAGCGCTCTAACCAGCTGAGCTATATCCCTATGAGTTGTTTCATCGGAGTCGGGTAAGTTCGCTCTGCCAATTGAGACGTACTGCCCCGTTCGAGACAGGTGGGACTTGAACCCACAACCATACCTACCGCCGTTCGATGAAACGACTATTCCGGCGCTGTACATCACCGGTTTGAAATCGCAACTACGCGTCGTCGCGACCAAGCAGTCAAGGGTAGTACGGCCGTGTGCCGTCTATGCCTTGAAAGTGTAAACCCGAACGGTGCCTAGCGAAAGCCAGAGGACCGAGACCGCCGGGGTGTGCAGGGGTAGCGGGATTTGAACCCACGTTGCTAGTTTTGGAGACTAGAGCACTAGGCCGCTGTACTATACCCCTAAGAGAAAGACGCGGTGAATCCCATCCGGTGTGCCACACCGACCGGGGAGTCGACCCCGGCACCGACTCAACCGTGGCTAATAGGTTGAGCTGTCTTTCAGTGACCCCAGCGGGATTCGAACCCGCGTTACCGCCGTGAGAGGGCGACGTACTAGGCCATCTATACGATGGGGCCAAAATGCGGACTTGAGTTTCCTCTTACCGCGACAAAGAATGCCGTAGTGACCCCAACGGGATTCGAACCCGTGCTCCCGCCGTGAAAGGGCGGTGTCCTTGGCCGCTAAACGATGGGGCCAGGTTTTGCGATAGGAGGCGACTGGGCGCCTCTTGTTCTCTGGCTACGAGAACATCCACTACCTTCGAGCATCTATGAGCCAATCTCGAAGGCTACCACGCGATTTCGACCGGACTCGAACCGGCGACTTTCCGCTCGACAGGCGGACGCTCTACTCTTCTGAGCTACGAAACCAAAAGGCGGTCCATTGTACTTGTGGGAAGGACTCCTTGTAGTTCCTTCACGTTCAGCACAAAGCTGAAACTCACCGCTCGCGACCCCGACCGGACTTGAACCGGCGACCTCCGCCGTGACAGGGCGGCGCTCTAACCAACTGAGCTACAGGGCCAAAGTGACTTGAGCATGGTGTCTCAAGTGCATCAACAAGATCATCTTAACAGGTTCTTCCGAACGTGTCAATATGAAGTTATTGACGAGCAGGGGTGACAGGACTCGAACCTGCAACCTACGGTTTTGGAGACCGTTGCTCTACCAATTGAGCTACACCCCTAAACACGAAACATGAGCGCACCCTCTCGCGAGTCTACTAATCGGCGGCCAGCTGGCGAGCTGGGCCTATGCGTTCGACGTTGTTTCGTTTGCTGGGGTACCTGGACTCGAACCAAGAACAACTGGACCAGAACCAGTCATGTTGCCAATTACACCATACCCCAAAGTGGCCGTGTTACAACCGTTAGCGGACAGGCGGCCACCTGTTCCCGTGATAGAGATGGCCGTCTCTACCTCGGATTATCCCTCTTGCGAGAGTCCTGCACTTTCATACGTAGTGACGAATCACTACTAAGTCGGAATGACAGGATTTGAACCTGCGACCTCGCCGCCCCGAACGGCGCGCGCTACCAAGCTGCGCTACACTCCGATGTTACTGTACTTATCTTACACGATGTTGCGTCGGGACGACAGGATTTGAACCTGCGACCTCTCGGCCCCCAGCCGAGCGCTCTACCAAGCTGAGCCACACCCCGTAAGTGTTTTGTTTCGCCTGTACCATTGTATCAGGTTTGAGCGGATGACGGGAATCGAACCCGCGTAATCAGTTTGGAAGACTGAGGCTCTACCATTGAGCTACATCCGCAAGCCAAGTGCCCCTGCGCCCCGCTTGCTCCCACCACAGGAGCCGCTCGAGTCGCAGACCGTTGCTTGGTGCTGTCGTTCCCTAACCCAAAGCCGCTTCACACTGGTTAGGTGTTAACAGCTTCGACCTTCAAGAACCGCGTGCCCCCTCTGGGGCTCGAACCCAGGACCCACCGGTTAAGAGCCGGTTGCTCTACCAACTGAGCTAAAGAGGCGTGTGTGGCCCGAAGGCCACGTTACTTGTATTCCGCATGAGCGGCGTCCGTCTTCTAGGTTTGAAGCCCGAAAGCCTCGCAAGAATCGGTTTGGTCTTCCGATTCCCGAACACGCCCGCCTAACTATAACATACGTTAGTCGTTAAATGTTCGCCATCCTGCAAGAACAAGTTCAAGCGAAGATAGACACCGATACTAATTTTTCTTTTAACCTCGGATTGGGTTAGGGTCTGCTTCCCCGGGATGCCTACCCGGACTTCTTTATTAGGTTGTCGATCCTCACGCCAGGTTACCGAAGCAGCCCGACGTGTGGAAGTCTAATCGTACCACGACGTTTCACCTCGCCGCAACTCTGTGCGGGTCCCCGGTGTGTCGTGGGGTTTCGATCGGATCACCATTTTACACGAAGAACGCTTCTGCACAACCCCGATCTTCTGGGGTGGAGCTGCGATTCTGGTGGAGTGTTGTTGCGGCGATCTGAACGAAGAGTTGTTCAGTTATTCGCCGCCGAGAGCCAGAGCGTAGCCATATCATGCTGTTCGCATGTAAAAGGCTTTTTGCTACCTGGCTGCAGCAAGGACGGGGTTACGACGAGTCCGCGATATGAGCGAATATTCATCGGTTCCACCTTCCTTCCTGTCACTCGGTGATCGTTGTGCGAGTTAATATCGCTTTGTCCTCAGGAGGTTCCCGAGGCACCGCGTTTGCGGCGTTGAGATTAACTATAACAGGTTTCTAACTGTTCGCAACACCTAGTCGGAAACTTTTTCAAGATCGAGGCCGACCGCGACTAGAGGACCAGTTAGCAACTCATAATGAGGCTTCGGGATCCCAACTCCAGCGTACGGCTTCAAAAGAAGGCACATTGCATGATCGTAGGCGGCGTCCCATCCAGATGTCCACTCAAGCCCTCTGCGAGCTTCGGTAACGATCCCGACGATGCGCCACCAGTCATCCTTTAAGCCACGCTCGTAAGCAAAGGACTGCAGGCCTCGCGCTGCTGTCTGCCAAAGATCAAAGTCCATGGCCTTACGAAGTACCGTGATCTGCTTGAGCTGAGCCGGCGTCAAGGTCTTGACAAACTCGCATAGAGTCTTTACCTGGTCATCTGCGTTGGCCTCAGGCTTGGTGGCCTCGGTGACGCTACTAAAGAGATCAAAGTCCATAGGGCTATCTTACCTAGTCATACGCGGGCCGCGACGAGCTCTCCGAAGGCCTTTGCTACAAAGCGAGCCCGGTTAGCGTCGTAGCTCTCATCCTCAATAAGATTGGCTTCGTAGAGGATGCTAGATGAGCGATTGAGGTCTGCACGGGCTACAGCATAGCCGGAGCCAACGGTGACAGCTATCTCTACTCCAGACGCTGTATGGCCGTTGTAAGAGCGGCGACCTTGAGTATCGCTCATGAGGCTAAGCACAAGTTTACCGGGCGCCAGGATATCTTCGTCTGTGGAGGCTTCTGCCACGCTCTTGTGAAGCGCAACCACGTTAGCGCTAGGCCAGAGGTCTTCTTCAAAATCACGTACAGCGGTGTTGAGGGAGAGCTTTGCACAATTGTTCAGTGTAGCGTCTCCGACGCCTTCGATACGAGCGAGCCCGTACTCGCGCCCACCGATAAAAAGCCCGCCGACGCTATAGGTGTCGTGCTCCTCAACGCTGAGGATAACGAGTTCACCTAAAGCGCTGACGAAGAAGCTTTCGAGGAAGAGCAGTCCGGTGATCTCTGATCGACAGGCCCGAAAGACGAGTTCGTTCGGTGCCGGCGGGGATGAGAAAGCTGAGTCAATAGCTATAGCTTCTTCGGCTTCGCTACGATGATCGAAGTGATGGTCTGGTGAGGCGACTCTACAAGCTTTGTTGCTGCATCTGACCGGCCGGTTTAGGACCGGGTCGATGTGCCAGGCCATACCGTCGTGTCAGGATAGAAGAACACTGCCGTCGTCGGCTTGTTCGTGTCTGGATTCGTGGCTGATAGGAAGCTCACGATTCGATTGTCTTTGCTCAAGTAGCCGACGATTGCTTCAGGCTTATCTGTGGTGAACTTGAGTGTCCAACCGTCTTTCTGCTTGCTTTCGACCCAAGGTTTGAGCTTGCTAATCCCGAGCTCGTCCTTTGTCGCGCTTGCACCTTTCTCAGTGTAGCTCGTACTCCAAGTTGCTGCATCCGGCAGGGTAGCGAAGAAAGCTTTTGCCTCGGCGTTGAGCTTCTCGTCCTGCGGTGTAGCCGACGGTGATCCTGTCGCTGTAGGTACGCTCGAGCTCTTAGGACTGTCGCCAGGAGTCGGCGAGGGATTAACGTTAGGAGAGCTACAGGCCGCGAGCCCCACGGCTAGCGAGGCTGCCACAACACTGACGCATAGACGGCGTCTTAGGTTCATGGAGAGCCCTCTTTCTATAAGTCCTACAGGTTATATCAGCTTCATCCTACCAAAGCTAGGTACAATCGCCGATAGGCTTTGTAACCCACGAACGGATAACTATGACCACGCTTTCTGAACGGCGCCAGCAAGAACGTTCTTTCTTCTCGCCGACGAAGCGACTCACCTCATACTTCCTCATCAGCGTGGTGGCCACAATCTTCGACGCAGTATCGAGCTATCTCATCATCGTGGTGAATCCGATCGCTATTGAAGGAAACCCGATCTGGGGCTTCATCGCTGACGCCTTTGGCTTTGCGGGAGCCATGGCTATCCGTGCTCTCGCGGGGGTTCTTTTACTCTGCGCGCTCTGGCTCATCGCCAATCAGGATCGTTCACCTGGGGGTCGTCGCTACGCACGTTTCGGGCTTCGAGCTGCGACAGTACTCTTCGTTATGCTTACGATCTACCACGTCGTGGGCACGCTGTACTTTAGCTAACCGGCGTGGTACTTCCAGAAAGCATGAGCCAGATCGTCAGACCGTTAGCCGCTAACGAGTAGAGCATGAAGAAGGCTACCCAGACGATACCGGGAATCACGAACGTGAGCTGTTGAAGCTGATCCGCATCCGACTCATCGGCCTGGCCTCTGCTTCTAGAGCGTTGAAGCTCGATCACGGGGCGAGTGCTTGCAACAGTTAAGAAAGCTGCGATAGCCACCAGCACAAAGCTCTGCACTGAATCGTTAAGCTGAAGTAGGAAGTACATCCCCACTGTCAACGGCAGCGTCACGATGAAGCCCCAGATGTTTCTCACGCTGAGAAATACTAGAGCCACACTCAATCCGATGAGAGCCAAAGCTAGATAGGTACGCCCGGTAGATGACAGGAATGCTAGCATAAGGCCGAGTGTCGCTGGAGCGGTGTAGCCAGCGGCTGTGGTGAAGATCATGCCGAGGCCGTTCGGCTTTCCGCGTGAAACCGTTACACCTGACGTGTCCGCGTGGAGCTTGATACCGGAGACCCGACGGCCCCAAAGCACCGCCATGAGTGCGTGGCCGCCCTCGTGGACAACGGTGATGATGTTCCTAGCGGCCCGCCAGAGTGGGGTGGCCGTGAGCGCTACTGCTAACGCCCAGGCCGCCGCCAGCATCCAAGGCTCCGGTTGCTTTTGAACTGAGACAAGTTTGTCCCAAATCTCAAGTACAGCGTCCACAGTCAGCTCAACTGGTTAGGCTTGGTGGTCTTCGCCGCAGCCACACGGAAAATCATCTCAAGCTCTGCGGCGGATTCAGCCGACGAGCCGGTCATGAGCTTTTGGTTTTCCACCTTGCCGATGAACGAATCAACGATCTTCTTGTCAACAGTGGACTCGATGTACGGCACGTAGGCGAAAGAGTTCTCTCCATCACGGTGTGCTCGGCCAAGAGCCTGAAGCGAGTCAAGCGGGTTCTGCCGGATGTCCGAAAGCACTGTGACACGCTCATTCGGCGTGGCCTTGGTGCCGTCTGGTAGGATCTCGTTAGCGTGAAGCGAGATCGCCTCGACCACAGTTGAGATCACTACGGACGCACGGCCGGTCTGGAAACGAAGTCGTTCTGAGGTGCGCTCCGCTGTGTTACGGCCTGAGATCTCAGCTACGGAGATCTTAGCTTTCTCCAGAGCCTCTTTCATACGGTCAAGCGTCTCGATGAACTCTACGGAGATGTAGACTTGCTTGTCTTCGGCTACCCATTCCTTCGCGAGTTCTACGACCGAGTCGACTCGAAGAAGCGAGGTCTTCTGGCGATAGCGTAACTGCTGTACGAGAGCACCCTTCGGATCCTTATGGGTCGGGCTCAGGTTAAGCCAGCTTCGGAACTGTGTCCAAGCTTCCCGGTAGTACTGTTTCTGCTTAGGCCCAAGCTCGATCGGAAGCGGGATAAGCTGCTGCTCTGGCCAGCCGGCGATGTCCTTCGGTGAACGCATGATAAACGGAGCGTTCTTGCCGGTGAGAGCCTTGCCGATACGCTGTGCATCCCGGCGCTGCTTTAGCTTTGCGGCCTTAGCACTCTTCTCGTACTTGGCCCGCTCCTTCGGATCAGCTGAGTCTTTTCCGAACCACGGTACAGTAGCCCAGTTGTAGCCGGACTTCCCCTTAGTCACCTCAAAGCCCTCGTCAATGAGGAACTGACCCCACTCTTTCGGCCCTACGTGCTTCTTGAGCTCAGGCTTGAGTAGGCGACTCATGAACCCAGCCATAATCGAGAAGTTAAGGGGTGTAGAGCCGGGAGTAGCAGTAGAGAAGACGACGAACGGGGAACTACCTTTCCGGTAGCTTTTGTCGAGACCAGCGATCTTAGCAGCGATGAGTGAGACGTTCGAAGACGGGTAGTTCTTTAAGTAGTGAGCCTCATCAAAGACGATGTAGTCAAAGCTCATCATCGGCTGTCCATCACGAGCAATCTGGCGTGATTTACGTGACTTCTTCGGGTTGACTCTCGCCTGAGGCGGGGTTGACAGAAGCTTCTGGAGCTGTTCATAGTTCAGAATAAGCGGACGCAGGAAAGGATGAGACATCCGATAGTTCTGAAGCGTCTGACGCCAGACCGGAATCGCACCTTTCGGGCAGACGATGAGCACGGTGGCTTTCTTGCCCTTGTCACGCCCTTCCATCTTCGAGATGAGTGAAAGCCCGACAAGAGTGGAAAGAGTCTTACCGATACCTGTCTTGTCAGCGAGGAGGAAGCCCGACCAGCCAGCCTGGTGTGCAGCAGCGATCTTCTTGGCTGCGTCGAGCTGGTGAGGGCGAGGAGTGAAGTTCGCCTCGCCTGGAGTGATCGGCGATACGAGTCCGTTCTTCTCGTCCTCATGCCAGCGCTCACGAGAGAACTCAAGCGCCTGATACGGGCGAAGCTCCGGCGGCAAGATCGCTCCGCGATGGAACCATGTCTTCTTCTCAGCATCGTAGACGAGTGTCTTCGGGCGAGGGGCTCCCCAGGGGAGATCTACAGCGTAGTACATCGAGCTCCTTCGAGCTTAAACGCGGTTATGCGGGAGGTTGTGGCCCCAGTGTTCGCCTGGAGCCCAGACTTTAGTCGGAACTGCATGGTGTGTGAGAATAGTGAGTACTACGAACACAGCTAGCACCGCAACAACGAGAATTGTTAAGCGTAGAACCTGTGACTCAAGTACCTTAGTCTTAAGCTTCTTGGTCACTCTTCATCCTTTAGGTAGACTGTTTCGTTGTGGAAGTCCCACAGCGTGCAAGATAGCGCCTCATCTTCGAGAGAGTAAAGTAGATCGTCAATCGCCTTGAGTGCGGTTTCCTGGCCCTCCGGAGTTTCGATCTCTTCAACATCGAACTGTAGATCGTAAGCTTCAAGAGCAAAGTTCACGAAGTAGGTGTCTTCGGTCTTGAGCTCTTCGCGGAAGCGATCGAGCAAAGACTGTCGAACCTCTCCTGAGGATAGGCCACTTTCTACGAGTGAGTCATCGGATAGCTCGTCGAACGGCTTTGACTCCTGATCCGATGGGATCGAATAGATGTTGAAGCTCATGGTGCCTACGCTTCCTAAAGACGATTTGAGACCTAGCTTCTATCAATCCAGTGACGAGAAGAACTCGATCATGTCTTCAGGATCATTGATGGTCCACTTGTTTTGGTCGAGTTCCTTGTCGTCCACGTAGATCACCGGCGGAGTGTAACCGACCTTGAGCTTCGTGTCAGTGGAGGCGGTGTACAGCCAGGTCAGGAAGGTAGCGTTTCCGATGGAGGCAGTGTCTACCTGCTTACCACCGTTGTCCTGAGCTGTCTTAGCGATGAAGTCGAGAATCGCTTCCGGCTTTTCTTGGCCGGTAAGCGTGATTGAGTCCTTCATAAGGTTGGTGAAGAAACCCCAGGCCTTCTTCGGCGCAGTGCCGAAGACCTCAGCTAGCGCTTCTGGAGCGTAGATGCTGAATGAGTCTTTGTTGAGAATCGGGTGAACTCTTAGAATGAGATCGCCGGTCTGAATCTTCTCAGCAAGCAGGTTCTTGTTGATGGTGATGAAGTCACGAGCACGCTGTGAGTAAAAGTCCATGTAGACATCCATCACGTGGCTATCCTTGGTGGCCTTATCACTCGCAAAGATGAACGCTGAAGTCTCGGTAAGCTTACCGTTTTCTCCGAGGCCAAGCTGCTTCGGGTTAACTCCAGTTGGAATCTCTCCCGCAGCTTTAGCATCCGGCTTATAGGACAGCAGCTCAGTGTTCTGGCCGACGATAGGTGACTTCGCCACCTTCGCGTCAAGCTGCGCAGTCGCTTGCTTTTCAGCAATGATCGGATCTACAAACTTCACGTAGCCGAACGCAAGGGCAACCGCCACTACAACTCCGACGAGAACGATGAGCCAACGTGGAGTTTCAGCGATGCTGAACTTAGCTCGCTTGCGCTTAGCCTTGGCCGGCTTCTCGTCTGAGTTAGCTACGTTGCTAGTCGACTTTACTTCAGCCTCAGCCTTCACCGGCTCCGAAGCATCGCTCTGCCCAAGAAGTGCTCGAAGTCTTTCAGCTTCCTCAGGAGAGAAGTATTCGTTCAGCGGCTTCTTCTCATCAGGCATCTTCGAGTACTCCATCGCGTGCGGTCTCGATGAGCTTTCGGCTCGAGTTGATGACGAGATTCTTACGATCATCGGCTACGCGAGTCATGGCGTCCGATTTAGACACCCAGTCCTCGAAAACTCGTACGATGTCAGCGTTCTCAGCGCTCGGGTTACGAACCTCGGTCTCACCATCGGCGGCCGCTTCTTCAGCTGTTGTGGCTTTGAACGACCAGAGCATGGCGTGGCCGGTGTTCGCGTGAATCGACTTCCAGTCGAGGGACTGGTGCTTGGACGGAGCCAGGTTCATCACTCGCTGGCGAAGAATCGGTGCCTCTTTGAAGTTCATACCTTCGCCGTAGCCGTGTGACTTCTTGAGGTTGCGAATCATCAGATCGGTCACGTCATCAGCGGTAAGGTTAGCCGCATCGATGATCTTGAAGTCATCCTGCGGTCGCTGAGTGATGTTGTGGAACTCAGGAGTGAACGTGCCGTCAGGATCGATGGTCCAGAGCGTCCAGCCCTTACCGAGCGGCACCTCTTTATCCGAGAAGCCACGACGAAGAGTAGAGCCGGAGTAGAACGTGCGGGTACCTGAGGTGTCGGTCTTCTTGTCGCTCGAGCCGACCCATCCGCGCTCGTGAATGTGGCCAAGCAGGTTGTAGCTCCAGCCCTTTTCAGTGAGGAGCGTGTTCGGGATCACGACTTCGCGAGGCGACTGCTCAGTGTGTAGCTTAAGCTGAAGCAACGGGTCAATAACTGAGCCGTGAGTGGCGAAGATGTTGACGGTGCCCTCGTGCGGCTTTACGTTCTTGAAGGTGTCAGCCTGATCGTTGTAGAGGTGGTGTGACACCATGTGGAGGTTGATGCCGTCAGCGATCTCGTACTCGACGTACGGCTCTACGTGAGAGTAAAGCTTACGGAGCGGATCGTGGAGTACACGAGATGCGGCGATCTCAGATGCGATGTCTAGAGCGTCGTGGTTGCCGGCGAGAATGTAGACCGGGATGCCAGCCTCGTAGAAACGCCGGAACTGGTTCTGAGCGTAGACGATGTCTCGAATCTTTGGCTCAGGGACGTGGAAAGTGTCGCCGGGCACCACAACCGCGTCGGCGCCGGCCTCGATGATCCCAGTAACAACCTCGGCGAGAGCTCTGTAGCCGTCCCCTACTCGTAGGTTGATCTTCTGATCATCCACAACACGGGTGGACGCGTACCCGATGTGAAGATCACTAACGAGAGCAAGCTTGAAACTCATGGAACCTCCGGAAACCTAGTGAGGTATTCTACCAACACTAGGTCAGGCTATTCGCCCGTTGACCGAAGGAATCAGCGCTTGTTTAGCAGCTCCTGAAGCGCGTCGTGGAGAGAGCCCTCCCAGCGCATCATGAGCCCGCTGTATTTGCCACAGTTACAGCGAATGTTTGTCTCAGAGTCCTTATCTCCGCCGTAAGCGTTGACTCCAAGAGCATCATCGTTGTCCTCGAAAGTGTTACGGAACTCCGAGAACCAAATCTCGCGAGTCTCTGCTCCTTCGGGAACGACGAGTCCGCACTCATCGATGTGACGCTTGGCCTCCATGTCGTGCCAGCCGTACTGATCGTAGGACTCCCAGACATCGAAGTCGAATTGAGTATCAGGCTTCACCGGAGTGGCCTCCCGTGCGATGAACGCTCGAAGATCAGCGCTGTAGTCATCTAGAACAGCCATAACGGCTCCTTTCATCTTACTCGGACGGGCGTCCGTAGCTCGTCTCGTAGAAAGCGTAGATCTCTCCGGCGACAATCTCGAAGAGACCTCGATCAGATGTGTAGATCTCATTCGCTGCGGAGAGCAAATCAGGTCCGAGGTTGAGGTAGTACGTAGTAGGAAGCTTGAAAGCGGTGACGTGAGCGTGAGCCACATTCCGCGATCGGCTTTCCGGCGAGCCCTTTAGCTCCAGATGAAGACCCGTAGCCGTAACGTCACGGACACTTAGGCTAAAGTCATCAGCACTTGTAGCGTAGAACTTCTCAGGCGAGGTGTCCGCTGGTAGATGACCTTCGATGTGAACGCTAGGCAGTCGCTCTATAAACTTCTCGAGCTGGAAGTCGAAGTCGTCTCCGATCTCTCCTCCGCCGAGGTAAAGCTCGCTGATCACAGCGGAAAGCTGTGCTTCAGTGACGGCTGTGATCGGAATGTAAATAGATCCCATGATTCTCCTTCTTAGAGTCGGTGCTGCCGCGAGTACTCAGCCATCATCACCGCAGCCGCCTGAGCCACGTTGAGCGAACGAGCTACACCGCGCTGAGGGATGTAGATAGCCGCGTCACAAAGAGCTGCCTCCTCCGGAGAAAGGCCACGCTGCTCCTCGCCGTAAACGAAAGCAGCCTTAACCGGAAGCTCTACATCGTAGACTACCTCCGGAGAAAGCTCGGGAGTGTTGTCCACAGCGTAGACGACGTACCCCTCAGAGTGAAGCTGATCCACCACCTCACGAAGCTCATCGGCGTGCTTCATCACCTCGAAGTGATGCATCCCGACGGTACCTCGCCGGTCGTAGCGCTTAGCGCCGACGATGTAGGTCTCGCGACAGAGGAAGGCGTTGGAAGCTCGGATCACCGAAGACTTGTTGAAGTCTGAGGTGAGGTTCATACAGACGTTAACGAGCTCCGAACGGCCGTGCTCGACGGCCTCACGAACCTGTGCAGCCTCCATGTTGAGGAACTGGTTCTGAACGTTCTTTGCCGGTCGGTCGGTCTGATACTCGAGCACTGAAATAGCCATAGCGGTTATGGTACACGATTAGCACGTAACTTGCGAACGAACTTACTTCTCTGGTGGAGCAGCTGTGGCTTAGGCTGCTCCACCAGAGTTAGATCTGTTTAGTATTAGTCGTTCGATTGAACAACGATAAACGGGTGGTTGCGAATAGTGCCTTCTGCTTGCTCGTCCAGATCCATTGTCTCTTCGTCCCAGTACTGATTTCTGTTGTCATCAGTCCAGCTGTAGGCTTTTTCAGGCGCAAGGCTTGGATTCCCAAGTTCGCCATAAAGAACAGTGTCCTTCTTAATCTGTACGCTGGCTCCAGTGTCGTCGATAGCACCGCGCTCTACAAGACGGTCGTACGTCATTCGGGGAATTAGTGCCTCCCCATCGTAGCCATGATTGTCGCCCATACTTGCAGAAGTTAGGAAGTAAGCAGGTTCGCCGTCAAGATACGCTCCTCCTACTGTACCTGGAGGTGTAGTTGCTAGAGCCTGAGTTTGCCATGCATCTACACCTGGCCCCGCCTCTTCATCAACGAAAATCCCTTCATCCAAAAGAACGTAGTCTCCAGCAGGGATTTCCATAGAGCCATCTTCGCGAGGTTGGACCCACGCGCCATCGTATGTACCAGGACGATCACGGTTGGTTAAGGCTTCATGCCTGTAGCGGTTAAGGTCCTCTCCGCGATCGTTATAGATCTTCTCCCAGAACGAGCTCCACTGCTCTCTATAGGCCTGGAAGCGGGCGTTACCCTCAGGAGTCGCGACTAGAGCGTTGTTGACTTTCTGAAGTGACTCACCGCCCGCGGTGAGTCCGCTCTTAACAATCTCAACTGAATCTGAAAGCGGTACGCCATCAGAAATCAAAGAACGAAGCTTCTCGCCGTCTACGCCGTTTGCTTTAGCTTGGTACTCGACAAACGAGTCAACGTCCTTCGAGTGACCTTCGACGCCGAAAGGGCACGGCTTCTTAGTAGCCTTACAGATCGAACCGTTGTGGTTATGAATATCTCCAGCAGACATGACTGTTCTCCTATAGCAGGTTCAGAGTCCATGTCAAGAGGGGATTCAGCTCTTTACCGAGAGTACGGTAACTAGCCCCTATCCGGCGATCTGTATTAGATTTTCTAACGAGTCTCGTTCTTCACCAGAGGGAACAGGATCGTCTCACGAACGCCGAGGCCAGTGAGCGCCATGAGAAGTCGGTCGATACCCATGCCGATTCCACCGGTAGGAGGCATACCGTACTCGAGAGCTTCTAGGAAGTCTTCGTCCAACGGCATGGCTTCGTCGTCGCCTCGACCGGCGAGCTTAGCCTGAGCTACGAGACGTTCTCGCTGAACAATCGGATCAACGAGCTCTGAGTAACCGGTGGCGAGCTCGAACCCTGCTACGTAGAGATCCCACTTCTCAACAACTCCGTCGATAGAACGGTGAGCTGCCACGAGAGGTGAGGTGTCCACGGGGAAGTCGCGCACGAACGTTGGCCCGCTAAGGGTCGGCTTCACAAAGTGCTCCCAGAGCTCCTCGACGTACTTACCGTGCGTCGGCACAGAGACCTTTACATGGTGCTCACTCGCGATAGCTGACAGTTCTACAGTACTACTCGCGGGAGTGATGTCGATGCCCAGAGCCTCAGACAGCGACTCATAGACGCTGATAGAGCGCCACTCTCCAGAGAAGTCATACTGCGTACCGTCGGCCCATGTAGCGACCAAGCTTCCGAAGACAGCCTGAACCGAGTTCTGAATAGCGGTCTTTGTGAGCTCAGCCATGTCGTTGTAGTCAGCGTATGCACGATAGGCCTCGAGCATAGCAAACTCCGGAGAGTGAGTCGCGTCAGCGCCTTCGTTGCGGAAGTTGCGGTTGATCTCGAAAACCTGATCGATACCACCGACGACGGCTCGCTTGAGGAAGAGCTCCGGTGCGATGCGGAGGAAGAGCTCAGTGTCCATTGCGTTGCTGTGTGTGACGAACGGACGAGCCGAAGCACCGCCCTGAACAGTCTGGAGCATCGGAGTCTCGATCTCGAGAAGCCCGGCGTCCGTAAGAGTATTACGAAGCGATGCCAGAACCTTTGCTCGACTGTAGACCATTTCTCGGGCCTCGTCACGAACGACGAGATCAAGATAGCGTCGTCGAGCCCGGTTCTCCTCGTTCAACTCCGTGTGGACGCTCGGCATCGGGCGCAGAGCCTTCGACGCCACGCGCCAGTCAGAGACCATGATCGAAAGCTCCCCAGTCCGAGAAGCCACCACCTCGCCGGTGACGAAGACATGGTCACCAAGATCCACGAGCTCCTTCCAAAGCTTAAGCGAATCCTGGCCGAGGCTGTTGAACGAGACCATGAGCTGGATGCGCTCGCCGTCACCGGCCTGAAGCACAGCGAAACACAGCTTGCCGCCGTTGCGCAGCATGACAGCCCGGCCAGCGATGCTCACGTGCTCGCCGGTGGTCTCGTCGGCTTCGAGCGTCGGGAACGCCTGCTTCACAGCCTTGATCGTGGTGGTCGGCTTCAACGAGACCGGGTAGGCTTCGCCAAGTTCGATGAGTCGTTCACGCTTGGTAGCGCGAACAGCTCGCTGATCAGATGCAGACTGTGATGGGTTCATAGGCTCAACTATACACAAAACTAGCTGAGCTACTGAACGCAGTAACGGCAATCAGCCTTAGGCTCTTTGTGGAAGCGAGTGTGGGCTGTCTTCTGATTAGCACACTTAACGCAGTTACCGCGGCGCAGTCGAGTAACGCCGTGTAATGAGCATTCGCCGTCTGAGTAGGTCGATGCTAGCGCGCACTTAGCGCAGGTGCTTCCGTAGTGCTTCGTCTCACCATGAATAGCGCATACTTGAAGACGATTCTTTGCTTCAGTCATGCACTTGAAACAAGTTTCGTTCTGGTGCTTAGTAAGCCCGTGTTTAGTGCACTCTCTCATAGAGTTAGTTGACTCCGCTGTGCAGGAGCCGCAAGTGTTTCCTTGATGCTTAGTCAATCCGTGTATTGGACAAAGCTTCATCGTTACAGCTGCTTGCTGCTCGCACTTGTAACAGATCGCTCCTCTATGCTTCGTTGAGCCGTGGACAGCACACTCGCTTAGATGGATACGGTCAAGGGCCGCACAGCGGGCGCAGGCGTCACCGGTAAACGGAGTTTCTCCGTGGACTTCACAGAAACTAGTATGCTGGCGAGCCTGAGCGACACACGACATACAGGTGGCTCCGTTGTGCATCACCAGGCCATGAACAGCACAGGATTTCTCACTCATTCGAGGACTAGTCTTTGAGTGCCCGCGCCCACCCGCCGCACTGTTCATGCAGTTAGGATCTGTGCGCCAGCTCTCCCCTATTAGCTTCTTCTCTAGGGCAAACGCTTCAGCCTTACGCGAGAAAGTGGCGATCACCTCTTTTTGAAGCGAGGCTGCGTGTGTTTTCTTCCAGTTCACAAACTTGTTACTGACACTCTTAGGATCGCCTGAGCCAAAGTAAACATGAGCTGCACAATCAGCTTTTGACGCTTCAGCTTTCTTTACGTGACTAACGCCGTAGTAATACTTATCTGAATCAGAGGCTGTGGTCTTGTAGACGTAGAACGTCGCATCTGGGCTGAGCCATTCGTAGACTCGATCGCCCGAGGTTTCCTCGATCTGCCAACCCAGTTCTTGGAATAGCTCGAGGTTGCTCTTGCGCGAGCCGTCTTCATGAAATTGCTCGCCTAGCTTTGACCCAATGATGCGGTCTGGCCCAAAGCGCACGGCGTAAGCGAGACCCAGAACCTCTTTACGAGAACCAGTCTCAAGAGAAACACCAGGAGCTACAAGATACCGTTTGCGTCGATCCTGGCTCACTAGCCGGAAGCCGGCGTGTTCGTAGACGCTAGTGATCTCTCCGGTGGTGTCTTGATAAGTGAAGATATCCGTAGGCTTGTAAGTCAACTTGAAGAAGCTTACTAGCTTAGAAGCGCCGCCTACCACTCGTGTGTCATCGGCAAAAGCCATGCGAAGTAACTCAGTAGTGTACTTACGGCTCATGGCCTCTGTACGCGGTGCACAGAACTGAGCTATTGCTACAACCTGATCTTTATGACGTAGCCCGACAGAGTAGAGCTTAGTAGTCACCTTCGCTGATCCCTGGCGATGATGGCGCTCGACAAAAGCTTGAGCTTCATCGTTGTCCATGATGAACGCCTCACACTGTCGTGCGTAGACCCGCATAGCAACCTCTCATCGAACGTCTGCCCTTACGAGCAAATATCGATTAGAACACCCAGTCCTTACGAGCACCGTTGAGCTTCGCCGACATGGACTTGTCCCACATAACGTTCCGAGTGAGCTCATCGTCCAACAAGCCGGTGTACTCATCCTTGCGCTCTAAGAAGTCCTCACGGCTCTTAAGCGATTCACGCTTCACAAAGTTCGAGATCTTCTTCGACAGAGGGTCAAGCTCCAGCGCCTTACGATTCCAGCCGGTGATAACCAGATCCTCGAGGTTACGAACACGTGAGAGAGCGACGTAGCCAAGACCAGCGGTGAAGACTTTAGAGAGGTCAGCCACCACACCATCAAACGTCTGGCCCTGCGACCTGTGAACAGTAATCGCGTAGCCAAGCTTAAGCGGAAGCTGCTTCACGGTGGCCACCGGGTACTCCATAACGCTCTCGACGTTAGTGACCTTGTCCTTGTAGTGCTTCTTCTCCATGTGCTGGTAGCTCTGGAAGCGAATGAGTGTGTGAAGCCCACTGTTGAACTTGATCATCGGCTCTTCACCGAACTTGCCGGTGACCACTCCGATGGAGCCGTTAGCGATCATGTCGCCGTTCTCCATGCGGAGGTTAGAGGTGACCATCACAGTAGCGCCGATCTTGTACTCGACCTCTTCCGGGACACCGTACTTCTTGATGATCTTGTCGGTGTGGTCTCGCGAACCTTCTCGCTTTGCGAGAGTAACGATGCGCGGGTTCGGGTTCTTTGCGAGCTCGGCCTGGTTGTAGTCGTCCACGTTCTTGTTCACGGTGAACAGGGTGGAGTAGACCTTCTCCGGATCGCAAAGCTGAGCTCGTGTGCCGGTGCGAGCATCGATCATGGCCTTCACTCGCTCGTCATCGCGAGCACGTCCGTTGGACATCTTGGTGAGCAGGTACTTCAGGTTCTTGTCTGTAGCGCGGTGGCTCTTATCCATGTAGCAGTAGCGGATCTCAGCGTGCTTCCAGGCCGCAGTCTGGATAGCAAATCCGGTGTCCACCTTGTCCTGCGGCTTTGAAACCGGCGGAAGCTGCAGGAAGTCACCGGTGAGGATAAGCTGGACGCCACCGAACGGCTTGTCGCTCTTTCGGGCCCACTTAAGGACAGCGTCGAGCTTCTCGAAAAGGTACGCCGGAAGCATGGAGATCTCATCGATGATGAGCACGTCGGTGGTGCGCAGATCGTTGACTCGACGCTTCATAATCGGGTCAACGTTGTTCCGGTTAAACGGCTCAGTGTTGATACCGAGGCCGGCCCATGAGTGGATCGTCTGACCACCGATGATGGTGGCCGCGATGCCGGTGGAGGCGGTGACGGCTACGGTGAAGTTGCCGTTGAACTGTGCATCCACGATGCTGATGAAGCGGTTGAGCACGAACGACTTACCGGAGCCGGCGGGGCCCGAGATGAAGACGTTCTCGCGGTTTAGAAGGCGTGCAAGAACCTCTGCCTGAGGGTTGCAACGGTAGTCTTCGTAAGCCTTCTCGATGGTCTCATATCCGATGAACGGATCTGCGTCGATTTCAGCTAAGACCTTCCGTCGCTTCTCGTAAACCTCGCGCTCGATCTGTGCTGTAGTCTTCGCCACACTTACCTACCTAAGTCATGCGGCCCGCGGCCGCTCGTATCTGCTTGCTTATTGTACCGAAGAACGGTAACCGTCAACGCTTGGCTAGCAAAGCCAGCTGAACAAGCGTCGACTCCATACGGATGTGAAGATCACCGGCGGTGCCGCTCTTGATCTTCTGTTCCGTAGCGTTGAGGATTTCCATCATGGCCAGTGCGCGCTCGTAGCCTACTCTCTTGGCGGAATCGACAGCGAGCTTGAGCGGGTAGTTGTTCGCTACAGTGCTCTTCTTAACGCGCTCCTTGCGATCCTTCGGAGCGTTCGGAGAAGCCTCTGTCGGAGAGAGCGCCGCGGCGATGGCCGCCGGAGTGAGCTTAGGGTTCTCCTCGAGAAGAGCCGCTACTCGCAGCATGAGTCTAACCTTGTTCTTCACCACAGAGAGGATCACAAGAAGGTTAGAGGTCTGGATGAAGCGTCGGTAAAGCTCGATGGTCTTTCCCACATCACCCGCCATGAGAGGCTTCTCGATCTCCCACGGAGGAACTCCGCCAGGAGGCGTCGGAATATGTACCAGTAGAGCGTCTACGGTCACCTGAGCCTGCTGCTTCGGCGAAAGTTCGCCAAGGGTCTTCACTACGCCGAGGAGTGAACTGTAGTCGTCGCCGGCGTAATCGCGTAGGAAGTTCTTCGCCTCACGAGTGATCTTCAGACCGTCAAGGATCTTATCGATCGGAGTCTCTTTAGCGTTAGTGCTCTTCGAGAGCAACACCTCGCCACCGAGCTCTTTGACAAACTTCTCTACAGTCTTCGAGTAGGTTCGAGCCACGTTCGTGACGATGATGAGCCCCGGATTACTAAAGCGCTCAGCATCAGCAGGAGTAGCGCTCTTAAGCTTCTCTCCAAGCTCCTGCACCTGGCTCTCAAGATCAAGCTTGAGGATCGAAACCGGCGCCCCGCCGAAGAGCGATGCGACACCAACCTCTTCAAGACTTGTAACGGTACGAGTTTCGGAGCGATCAACGCGCCAATCCTTAAGTACCTTGTCACGCTCGAAAGCGGTGTACGCCTCAGCCTTGTCGGTGATGAAGACGAAGTTCATTAGAAGACTCTTTCTACGGTGCCGAAGTCCACGACACTAAGATTCCCGATGTAGGCGTTCTCCGGATGACCGTCACAGAAGATCCTACGGGAGTCAAGAGATTCGAGAGCGTTGTCACCCATGACGAAGACCTCTTGCTTAGTGAGCGTGTGCTTGTATCCTACCGGGCCGGCTTTGCATTCGTAGCCCTGATCGGCAAGAGTGTAGATGGGTTTGCCGTCAACCATGAACGACTTACCGTCGTAGCTGAGCGTCTGGCCAGGTACGGCTGCTACACGCTTGATGAGCACGCGCTCGCCGGTGCCCATGTAGTTCCATGACTTCGGTTTGTTGAAGACGAAGATCATGCCAGGCTCAGGAGCGACGGCCTGCTTCAGCACCACGCTGTCGCCGTTCTTGAACGTAGGTTCCATAGATTCACCGCGAACCGAGATGAATGAGAGCTTAGCGGCGAACAGCCACCAGGTGACCACTACAGAGAACACACCGATGAGAATGAAGAAGACCGTTAGACCTTTGACTGTTCTCCGTCGCAGGGCACGATCAGCCTTATCCTTAGCCACTAGAGCTTCATCTGCTGTCGATAGTTGTGCCCGAGGCCCTGGAGCGTCTGAAGCTCAAGGCGCAGAGTCGCGGAGTACCGAACGAGCTCTTCTCGCACCTGCTGATGCATGAGCCACTCGTTCTCAAGATCCTCGCAGTTAAGCGCCGCACGCATACGCTTCTCAGACTCTGTCTTCGCTGTAGAACTCAAGAACTCGCGACGATACGCACGGTCGTAGTTGATCTTAGCCGTGTTCTCTTTGCGCTCATAGCTCCCGATAGACTCAGTGGTCTTGAATAGAGCCTTACGGGCCTGGTTGATGGTACGGTTAAGAGCCTCGAGTGACTCGTAGTCAACGATCTCTTCGTCGTAATCGTAAACTGACTTCGAGCTCCATCCTTTAAACTTAGGAAGCTTGATCGAAGTACGGTCGTAGATGCTCGTGTCTGGTGCTGTGTCGGTCATAGTCCCATTCTACCAAGAGGCCCGTGGTGAGCCGTCCTCCTGGATTTCGTAGTTCTCATCCTCCTCTTCGACAGAAGCGTCGTAGTAAGAGTTCACAAAGTCTGTCTCAGGATTGGAGTCGGCAGCCATGTCACCGTTGATTTCGGCGTTCCTCTTAAGCTCTTCTCTCCAGTTGGGCTTGACTTGGAAAGCGGGCTCCTTAGCATCGTCGCTCAGGCGAAAGCTCTCGAAGTCATCGTTGAGGTTAGGCATGGGAAGCACTATCAGTCTTGAGGCTTCTAGCTTGAACTCTCTGCAGCCGGCGCTATGGCTCAAAACAGCGCTACGCTACACCGTGGAAAGTCCGTTGCTACTACAAGGGAGTAGAGGGTTTCTTAGAAAAGCTAGTGAGGCTCTTTCGCTGTAGGCGTCAGTTCTGTCGAGTTGTGCCGCTCAACGCTTAGCAGGGCTTAGAGCGCAGTCTACAGTTAACGCAGGAAGCTCTCAAAAGAAACGGCCGGCAGCTTTACGCCACCGGCCGTTTCACCCCTTATTACACACTTGAGCTTTGAGGAACATCAATCACATCAAAGTTCCTATTCACTATATCAAGCTCTAACGCATCTAACGGGACTTATCCTCAAGGTTTCCTGACAATCTTGGTCAGTTTCCTATCAAACACCTGTTTTCTTGATGGTTAGCCGCTCTTTCGCATGAGCGATGGCGGCTCGAACAGCATCGCCGTGGCCGGCACCTCGGACGATCTGTCCGTTCGCGTCTCGAGCAGTGTCCACGACCTTCTGCACTCGAGCGACAGCAGCTCTGATTCGAGCACTTTCAGACTTCGAGTAATCTTTGTAGCCGGCGTACTCGCGGAACGCGGTGATACGCGCAAGCGCCTTGACTTTCTCTTCTTTCTTGATCACTCGATTAGTGTTCAGCCAGTCTTCAAGATCTCGGCTACCTCGACTGACGTTACAGCGCTTGCACGCCAAAGCCATGTTCCCATAGCGAGTCGCCCCTAGCGGTGCTTTCTCGTCATCAGGCCAAACCGGAGTAATGTGCTCTCCAGATGGTACGGTCTGGTACTCGCCATCCAAGTTTAGACTTCGGTTGCAGTAACAGCATCGGCCTTTGAAGAAGAGGACAGATGCGACGTAGTTCTCCTTCGTCATGTCGTTGTCAATAGTGCTCATGATGACTCTTGCGACTGATACACGGCCAGACGAGCTCCATCGGAACGTCTTAGTCATGGCGCCGATGTTGGTGTAGAGAATCTCTGAGAGAGCTTTGAGATCGGCGTCTTTGCCGAGGTATTCACGAAGACGAACCGCTGCAGGCTCATCGCTTTCCATGTAGCTTAGGAGGTACTTTTCAGCATCCCAGCCGAGGAGCTCACGGAGTTCGGCCGATGTCGTTGCTCGCTGATACTCTGAGAAGAAGTTCTGGATGGACTCAAAATCTTCGAGGCGAAGCTGTGAAGCAACCTCTTCCGCCTGCGCTCGAAGCTCCTGAGGAGTGAAGACCGGCTTTTCACGGATAGCCCTCTGCTCAGCTTTTGAAAGCTTCGGAGGTAGTGAATCGATACCGTTGGCCTCTAAGTAAACCTTCACAGCTTGCTCATTATGCTGCTTCAGGAATCCGGCGACGATCTGCTCTTCTGTAACGTCGATGTGCTCAGCATGCTTACAGTTACCTTTGCCGACGTTCTCCGGTAACGCACGACAGTAACCAAGCGTGCCGTCTTCTCGATAGCCGAATCTCTTTGAGCTCATGAAAGCCTCCCGAAGCTTTATCTAACCTCTAGAGACATAAGGATAATCCTTATTTACCGGAGATGTAAGGACTATCCTTAACTCAGGAGCGGTAGCGAGCTAGAGCGTCGACTAGAGTTTCACCGTCGGTCGAGCCGTGAAGCTTGTAAGTGGCGAGGATCTCGGGGCTTCCCTCGTCAACACCACCGGCGAACTTGATCAGTGAGATCGAGTCTACCTTGATGGTCTCGCCGACGCCAGGAAGATCGAGTCCAGGCACGAGAGTCATGTGTGCCGTAAAGTTCGAGTTACTGAACTCCGGCTTCGCCTGATCCATCGCTGCGAGCATGGAGCTACGAACGAGATTCGCGTGCAGGTGCTCCGCCTCGTAGCTCTTCTTGAAGACTCGAACCGGTAGATCCTTGTTCTCTCCGAAGAGAGCCTCTTCTCGAACCTCGAGCTCGAACGGCTCAGTGTCGTGAGAGAGATCCTTGACGGCTCGAGCGAAGAACTTGGCGTCTGCCTCATCGCCGGCGACCGTCTGCTGTAGGAATGTTACGTGAGGATGAGCTAGAACGGTCTGGCGACCCACCGGCGGTACGGTACCGAGGAAGTGAAGTACGAAGTAAGCGTCGGTCATCGGAGTCCCTTTCGTTAGACGTAGCCTATGCTACCGAGAACACCTGTGAAGACTACGGCTTACGTCTACCTAGCCGAATCCTAGCGGTTTCGATGCGATCGACAGCTTTTTCTCCGGTCTTCGAAACAGCAAAAAGCGAAAGAGCTAACCAGACGACGATGAGTACTGCGCCGATGCTCGCGAACGCGATGCATCCGAGAAGCCAGAGGAACACCTGAGAATCGGCGATGCTTTGAGAACCATCCATGGCGTATACAGCGTAGGCTACGGCGCCGGCACCGAAGCCGATCACCATCATGGTGAGGCTAAAGACGAGTGTGCCAGGGAATCGTAAGCGTTTCATAGTTATAGCTGCTGGCGTCTCAGATAACGGAGAGTTGTCCAGCCCTCATAGGTGAAGGAGCCGCCGAGAGCGCCGAAAACGAAGAACGCGAAAGCTGTGTAGATGATGCCGAAGTTCACGCCGGTGCCGGCGTGGTTGAGTACGATGATGCCGACTGAGAGAATAAGCGCAACCAGGGCAAGAGCGATGAACACGATGCCGAAGCGAAGCTGAATCTTTGCTTTCTTCATGAGTGCCTCCTATGACTTACCGTACTTGAGTACTACCGTGCGAATCGCTTCCTGAATCTCCGAATCGAGAGCCGGCCCCTCAGCACCCCACCACGCAACAGTGAGTCGGTAATCCTTGTCACGAGTTTCCTCACGAAGTTCTAGAAGCGTGCGAGGTTCGTTGCTCAGGATGGTGGAGACAAAGATAAGTTCTTTTCGGCTCACACGCACCGGCTTGGCTAGCCGAAGAGTAGTGAGAGCATCTTCAAGCTTTTCGTCGCTGTCGAGAAGAAGCGAGTGTACTTGCTCCTGACGAACGCTCGCTGTTGTTTGCGTCTTGCGGTGCTTTGAGCGAGCCACTAGTCCGAGGATCGCGGTCACGATAAGAAGCACTGAACCAGCGGCTCCGATTAGGAAGCCTAATCCCGTAAGGATAGCAAGCCCGATGTTAGCGCCGCCTTCACCGTTATAGCTGTTCACATCGTAGATGTAGAGCGCAAAGATCGCGGTGCTTACAGCAAGCATCACTGCGCTAGTGAGATAGAGCGCGGAGTACTTTTTCATGGTAATGCTTCCCTTAGTAAGTGTTAAGCCTGTGCGTTACGACTATCAGCGGAGCTTGTTAGCTCGTGAGGACGGTGGGGCGAGTGCGGTAGAGAGCCACACAGACACCGACGATGGCAGCAGCACCGAAAACGCCGGCGAGCGTAAAGAGGCTCAGAATGAACGAGGTGTACTCGCGACCAACCGCCATGAGCATGAAACCGGTGAGCGCAAGCACGAGGAAAGCGATGAGAGTCAGCGAGACAAACAGAACGCCGAAGCCGGCTGAAAGTAGAGGGTTTCGCTTAGCAACCATGATCAGTTTCCTTCACTTGAATCAGCTTTACGATCAGCCAGGACTGACTGTCGGATCAACGAGTAGTTCCAACGTTTTACATCTGAAAGAAGGAGCGTAGCGACGAGAGCAAGCCCTACTAGCCCACCGATGGTGGTTGCAATGTGAGTAGCCATTAGTTCTTCACCTCAAGGTCCTTCTTCGAAAGATGCCAGCTCATCGCTACAGAAGCGAACGCTGTCACCACAGTGACGATGGAAACAGCAATGATAAGCTCGCTGAGCACAGTTACTGCATCTGGATGACCACCGATAAAGTTCGTCACCACTAGAGCTGCGAATAGCAGCGCGAACAAACTGAAGCCGGTGATGGCCATGATGTAGCCGATTCGATAGGCTTTCAGCATAGGTACTCCTTAGGGGTCTTGTGGAGTCTATCGTACCGAGCCTAAGTAGCTGTACATCGTCGGCTTAGCAACGGCTTGAGCGTCGCGAGCTGAGGTTCTAAGCAGTCGATAGCTCTATTTCGCATCAACACATGTTGACGTTACTCGAATGCTTAGAAACGGCTCTACAGCGTCAGTCGTACCAGGCGAAGGTCACCGGGTAGACCTCACCGTCGCTGAGTTCTACGATGTCTGCGGCGATCATCTCTCGTATACGCTCACTGTGGCCTCCGCCACGCGGGAACTTACCGTCGGGCTCGCGCAACGTAGCTACCTCTGACTGAACCCTAGCGATACAGGTCCGGATCTTGTCACTCTCTTCTTGCGAGTAGTCCTCGTACTCTGCGAAAGCGCGGAAGGCTTTGATACGACCAAGTACGAACGGCTTATCCTCTTTCGGAATATGCCGGTAGGAGTTGACCCACGAGACAAGCTCGCTGTTACCTCGATCACCGTTGCACCTCGTGCAGGCGAGCGCCATATTCCCGAAGCGAGTGCCTCCTACTACAGCGTTGTCGTCTTCAGGCTTTACCGGAGTAATGTGCTCTCCAGAAGGCTGACCGTTGCGACCTCCCTCTCGGCTGAGTAGGCGATCACAGTAACAGCACTTACCTTTGAAATAGAGGACCGACGCAACGTAGTTGCCCTTAGTCATGTCGTTCTTAAGCGTGCTAAGGTAAGCTCGTGGCACGGAACTTCGGCTGCCAGGGCTCCACTCGTAGGCGTTGGTCATGGCACCTACCTCGAGATAGAGTAAGTCACTGATGTCCTTAAGTGAAGCGTCACGTCCAAGATACTTTCGTAGGTCCTTGACCACCGGCTCGTCGCTCTCGAGATAGGTCTGAAGTCGCTCCGTAGGAGTAACGTCACCGTCGCTAAGCTTTGCCAGCTCTTTCTCAGACATGACACGCTCGTAGCGCCGGTAGAAGTTCTGGATCACTTTGAAGTCGTGATCGCTAATCTGTTCAGCAACGGCGTCAGAAGCCTTGCGAAGGGTCTCGATGCGGTAATCGCTCTTGGGCTTCGGAGCGGTGGCCTCGATAAGAGCTTTCTTCGAGAGCTTACCACCCGGTTCCGTGATGCCTGCCTGAGCATAAAGTTCGCGGAGAGCTTCCTCGTTGTGCTTCTGGATGAAACCGGAGCGGAGGTCTTCAAGAGTGAGCTCGATGTGCTCAGTGTGCTTGCAGTTGCCCTTACCGCGGTTCTCAGGCTTCGCTCGACAAGCCGTGAGTGTGCCGTCCTGGCCTACCCCGAACGTTCGTACAGTCATTGAAGCCTCCGTAGAGGTTTCTAACCTCTCGAGGTAAGACCATACACGAGGCTAGAGAGTATCCTCAAGCCAGAGCTCGAACCACTTGTTCACGAGAAGCTCTGCAGTGGCTAAATCACTAGGATCGGCTACTGTTCTTAGCGTACCGTAGACCCTAAGATCCCGAGTGTAGAGCTCGCTACAAGACGCACACTTGTCACTCTTGTGCCAGACCACAGCTAAGGCTGCTCCGACGAATACATTTCTACGCTCCTCAGAGAGGAGACTTGCGAACGGTTTACTAGCCTGTAGTAACAGTTCTATGAAGTTTGAGCCGAGGGCCAGCTCAGCCCATAGCTTGGACTTGCCGTCGTCCCCATCGTGTTTGGCCTTAGCTAGGAGTATTTCTGACCCGCGGTTAGCGGCTTTGAGAATAGAATCGTACGCTAACGCCTGTGTCTTTTCGGGGTCGATCCCGACGTAGTGTGAAAGCTCAGACACCGGTAGCTAACCATCTTTGGAACCAGACTTCGGTCCGCGCCTCTGCCGCTAAAAGTTCGTTTGGTCCGACGAGAAAGAACGGCGAAGCTAAGCTTAACAGCTCTGAGTAAGAGGAAGTGCAAGCTGAGCAGCGATCTGATTCTTCGAACTGACGCTCTAGAACTCGCCGGCTCGGAAGCCCACGAGAAACCTCGGTTGCGATCGCTCCAGCATAGGAGGCCCTAGCTTTAATGCATAGCTCTTGGAGTGTAAGTCCGGCGAGACTACCTTGTGTCCAAACGTGCGCGAAACCTCGATTAGGGTCGCCGTCCCCGTAGATTTCGATGAGTCGCTGGATCGTTTGCTCTGCGGCGCTGTCTCCGGCTCTTTCGAGTAACGCCGCTACATCTTTAGCTAGAAAATCTAGATGTTCAGTCACTTCGGCTCCTGAGACGCTAGGCTTATTGAGGCGCCGTTAAGAGCAGCGTAGACCACGGCGTAGTTAGCTGATTTGACTGATGAGCTACCGAGCTGTAAAGCTAAAGACTCTAAAGCTCGTTCAGACAGCTCAAGAGCTCTCTCCTTAACCTCGAGTTCACGCGCTCGAAGCTCCTGTTCTTTTACGTCGTTGATTTTTCCTAGTTCGAGGTAGTTTGGCATGAGTGTTCTCTCTATTCGTCTAGCCTAAAGGCTGCTGATGTGGCCTTCGAACTCTCGAAGACGAGCGTACCGATTGAACATAGGCTGAGCATCATCTTCTGACACACCGACGTAAAGCCCGATGCCGAGCGTCTTAAGCTTCGGAATGAGTGTTAGAAGCTCTTTACGCTTAAACCCGCGGTTCTCCAGCTCTCTCATCAAAGCTGAGAGGTCATCGATGATGAGCGCCATGGCCGGGGTTTCAGTACCTCTAACAATGGACGCCTTAGCACCCATACTCTCAATCTCTTCTTCAAGCTGTGTGACGAGCTCTTCGAGGCCCGGAAGATAGCTTAACTCGATCACGTCTTCGGGTTCTTGCTTCGCATGATAGAGCATCGTCGCGTTCGGGTACTCCCCAGAGAAGAAGCTGATAACCCGGAGGGGGACATGATTGTCACTCATAAGCTTCGCCAAGGAGCGGAGGTTTGCAGCAATGAGCTCCTTCGACCCTACTAACTGAACGGATTCGATGAGATTGGCGTGGCTAACAGCCTGAGCGTACTTTGACGCCATGAGAGTGAGCTTTGGGCCAGATGGTGAAACAACCGTGCGCCAGTAAAGGTCAGAGTTAGGCTCACCGAGCTTCGAGGTATCAAACTGTTTCGAAGTCATGGTGTTTCCTATCGCTGACCGGTGCTTTAGTCGAGCTAATCGCTAGCTCTTTGGCGGAAGCTCAATGTTCGGCGTGTCCCCGTTGAGCACTGCGTAGGCGAGAGCCCAGCGAATACAACGCTCAGCATCGGACGGGTAATCAACGATTTTCTGCAGAAGAATGAGCTTTGCGTCCTCTAGCGCCTTGTCAGTCTTAGAGTCAAAGATATGAGGTTCAGGCACCGTTACTCCTCGTTTTTCAGCGCGACTTCAGGAAGACGTTGCCGTCCTCAAGCTTGATGCTGTAGCCGGGGTTGGCCTGCTCGAACTGACTCTTGGAGACATCGATGGTGCGCTCTACCATCTTGTCATCGGAGTTCTTCCCCTCGAAGAGGATGGTCCACTTGTCAGGGATGTGACGGATACGCTCCTCGGTCTTCCCGTGATCGCCGTGGTAGAACTCGCAAACGTGCTTGTAGTCGTAGTCACCGGAGGCCGTGTAGATGTTCCGATAGTGGCAGCCGTACTCGTAGGTGTCTACCGGGACGGTGTACGGCTCGTCGTGAGCCTCTGCGTAGGTCTTGTTAACCACCACGCCCTCGGTAGGCGCACTGGCCATACAGCCGGCCAGGCTGAGCATCGCAGCGGTTGCGACACCGGCTCCGACGAGCATTCGCGTAAGACGCTTCATGAGATTCCTCTACTGAGAGATAGTTAGATCGTTGCCACAATACGCGATGTAGACAGCTTAGTCAACTTGCTAGTAACGGTTCGAGTACGCGGGTCGCTTGCCCTCAAACGAGTGCAGGCGTACCAATCGATTCATGTCGTTGAAAAGCTTGCTCTCGCCGGCGTAGACAAAGCTGATTCCAAGCTTAAGAAGAGCCTCAGCCGTTCGTGCATCGTAGCCTTGCCGTACCATCATTTCAGCCTCGAAAGACGGCATGTCATCGATGAGATAGACCTGAGCACCACGGTTATAGATCGAACCAAGATCCTGATTCCGATAGTGCAGCTTCTCATCCTGGATCTGAAGCTTACGCGCTTTCCTAAGCTCGGAAAGGCTAGGGATCGCAGCAAGATCGAGTATGTCCTCGGGCTCCTGCTTCGCCTGGTAGACCGTGTCAACGTAGGGGAAGTAGCCGGAGAAGAAGCTCCAGACTCGGACGTTCACCTTGCCGGCGTCGAGGTACTTCGCGAGGCTCTGGAGATTCGCAGTAACAAGTTCACGACCGCCGATGAGTCGCGCCGGAGCTCTATAGTTAACGCTGCGACAGGCCGCGGTGTCTTGAGTGAAGTAGACGTAGTCCTTCGGGATCCGGTCACGCCAGTAAGGATCGCCGAGCTTGCCGATGTCGTACTGACGCTGCTTGCCAACCGGCTGACGATTCCTATCCACAAGTCGATGGTATCACACGGCTATCAGGCGATATGAGCTCCGACTCAAGCTCGAGTCTCTGAACCGGCGAGAACCGGACCACACGAAAAGAGAAACAGATGGCTAAAGCAGCCCGAAAAGGAAGCCACGTCGTTCTTGACGACGTACGAGTCTCCTACGATTACAAAACTGATACAGTGAGTCTCACGAGCGGCGACCGCGATCTGCACGGCGGTCTTGCGTTACATCTACCGCGAGGCTCAAGCGAAGAACGAAATCTTCGTAATCTCCTTAAGCTCAAAGGTGTGCTGCGCGGTGACCCCTGGCCGAAGCTCGACTATACTAAGCTCTCAAGCGAGGTCTTCGATTCGGAGGAGGGCCAATTCGTCGTCGGCACGAACATCAACGGGAGCGTTGTCACGGTCGACATCCGTAGAAACGGATCAATCTGGACTCACGGCCGAATCGGCGCCGGAACCTCCGTAATAGGTCGTCTGGCCGTCGCTCACGCTGTAGCTCACGGATGGGATATCTACGGGCTCGACGCTACCGGTGTAGAGCTTTCTCCCTATAAGGTTTACCCCACCAGCAGAAGCTTTAGCTCGGGTTTTCAGGAGTCAGTGGCTCTTTTAGAGAGGCTACACGAGCTTATGCTTGAACGTTTTGCAAAGCTCGAAGAGCTAGGGCTTGGACACTATCTAGACATGAGCGAAGCTAGTCGATGGAGAACAGCCGTAGTGATGGTTGATTCACTCAGCACCTTTCTAGCGCAAGAAAAGTTAGTGAGCCCAGACGAGGAGTCAAAGTTCGCAGCTACACTAACGCAGCTCGCTAGACTCGGGCGACAGGCCGGCATACATCTAATCATTCGCGGCGGTGAGGTTACTCCTACAAACCTTGACGATCTTGCTTACGCTAGTGCGCACGTTGTGGCTGGTAACTATCCAAAGGAGAGTTTACCTCGTGCTGTGGCTAGAAGCTACACCCCAGGAAGAGGTCGAGGCCGAACGCAGGCTCACATCTTCAACAATCTTCTCGGGTTCGATGGAGAAATGGAGACGGTCTATATCTCACAGGAGACTGTAGATGCTATGGCTAAGCAGATGAAGTAAGCAGAGCAACTCTGGCGCAGTGATGTCATGTCACTGCGCCAGAGGTCTATGTGGAGCAGCTTAGTTGCGGTCACCAGCGATCTTTACGACTGCTACGAGGCGTTGTGCGTAGCGCCGAAAGCGGAGCTTAAACTGTCAGCTACAGCTTACAATCTCTTGCTCTTGGACATGCGAACTCCGTCAAACTCTTGGAGTGGAACCTGATACGCACGGTAGGAGTCGAACTTTGCAAGCCACGTAGCGCCGTCGCCGTTGGGGAGTCCGGCGAATAGAGCAATCCGGTTGATCGCAAGAAGAGCGGAGAGATCGGCGAACTCAGAAACCAGAAGACCGGCAGCCTTGCGTGCTTCGAACTCGCTTTCGAGTCTAGGCCAGTCGTCCACAAGATAGACTTCGTGGAGACCGGCGTTGAGTACGCTGTAGAACGAGTCGATCATCCCATCTTTACGAAGCCCGTTGAGCTCGAGCTTCGCCTCACGCTCCGGAGCAAGCTCATCGAACGACGGTGCTTCAGCAAGCTCAAAGACAGCATCGAGCTCGTGTGCTGGATGAAGCATCATCTCAGCGCCAGGAAGATCGCCGGAGTAGAAGCTCCACGCCTTCACGCTAACGTCGTTGAGCGTGAGATACTCGGAGAGGTTACGGAGGTTGGCGGTGATGAGTCTTGGTGCTCCTGGCACGAGTATCGTGTCGCTTCGTTCCCAGTGACGAAGGAGCTGTGCATCCTCAGTGTACATAGACTGGTACGGCCACTGACTGTCGCTAAGCGACTGGAATGCTGAGCCTCGCTCACCGAGCATCGGCGTATTTGTCTCAAGCACGACGGTATCCCTCAAACTCTGCAAGCTCTAGATGGATAAACGGGTGCTGTACGTAAGCGTGCCACGGCACGTCGTCAGGTACACAGAAGAACGTCCGCACCTGCAGCTCCTTCAAGCGGCTCCAAACCGGGTCTTTCCAGTAAGGGCTACTAAGCTCACCTCGTGAAAGCATTTCAGCCTCGAACGCGGGATAGTCATCGATAAGGTAGATCGTCCGCATGCCGTTTGTGATGAGCCTCGCAGGGATAGACGCGCTTCCTAGGCCGAGGCGGAGGAAATCTCTTGCTCGAGCATCGAGATTCTCATCAAGAAGAGGAGCACCGGCTAGCTCTACGATGTCCTCAGGCTCTTGCTTAGCCTGATAGACCATCTCAGCGCCAGGAAGCTCTCCTGAGAAAAAGCTCCAGGCCTTGATCTTAGCTCCATGATCAGCGAAGTACTCCGAGAAGCTGCGCATGTTGGCCGCGATAAGAGAACGCGACCCGGAGACAAGACCGCCGACGGTGTGCTGATGACGAATAAGCTGACCGGCTTGAGTGTACTCTTGCCGGAGGCCGTAACCGGCGCCGTGATCGACGTAGGCTGATCCAACTTCACCCAGCTTGGGCTCCATCTGTCTACCTCCGATCAGCGCTTTACTCGCTTAGCCGATCGATGGTATCACACAGCTACTGCCTTGTGTTTACCTCTGGCGGGGTAGGCGCTGAGCCACCGGAGATTGCGCTATAAGCGTAGGCAGCCGCGATTACCGATTCAGCTGCTCCGCGGTATGTCTCTTTACTTCGGTCTCGGATCAATTTGAGAAGCTCAAGCTTCGTCGCTGCTATCTCGTTCTCAAGTTTCTTAGCCGTTTGCCCGGCGAGGTTAATGTGGTCAGTCATGGTTGAGCCTTTCTTACTACCCTCGGTCAGCGATGCCGAAGATGAGAGCGACAAAGCCGATCACAACGAGTACTAGGATGATTCCTGCTAGAACGAACATAGGTTACGCTACCTTAGATGATTGATGGTAGATCGTACCCAGCTTTATAGCTTAGGTCATGGTGATCGGTGAGATCGTTACCTCGTTTAGCGGCTTAAGATTCGTCTCGTAGCCTTCAAAGTTAAGTAGTCCCATGTTTCGATGTGTGGCCATCGGGAATGAGCCATCAGTGGCAGGCTGCGGGGTATCCGCCGTAACACAGGCGAAGAGTTGCGTTTGCTCTGTGAAAAGCATGGCTCCAAGAGCTGAGTGTCCCCAGGCGGTGATCGATTTTCTACTCTCAAGGTCTTCGCGAAGTGCAAGCCAGTCATCAACCAGATAAGCACGCTTCGTCGGAAGCTTAGAGCGAAGATTCGTCACCATACTCTGCCAGAGCTGATCCCGCCTCATGCTAAGAGTCTGCTCACTAGCTCGTTCTACGTAGAGCTCTTCAAAGCTCTTGGACCCCGCGAGCGCGAGCACATCCTCCGGTTCTTGCTTTGCCTGATGGATCATCTCTGCTCCTGGAAGCTCCCCAGAGAAGAAACTCCAAGCCTTGACCTCAACGCCGTTAGCCACCAGATACTCGGAAAGGTTCTTCAAATTGGCTGCGATGAGCTTCTGTGAGCCGTGGACAACACGAGCGCCGCCGTAACCGAACTCGAAGAGTAGCTGCGCTTCCTGAGTATAGTTGTACTCAACGTAACCGTGGTGCGGATTCTCTCCAATGTAGTAGTCGGAGCCGGGCTCGCCAATCATCGGTCGCGGTGTCAGTAACTTACGCGGCGTTACGTCGCCGTCTTGGATATCGCCGATCATGCTTCTTCAATCAACCGAGAATGTACGGCTGGCCGCTTTGTAGGAATACCGCTCTTTGCTCGATCTCTAGCCAGCATCGCAATGAGCTTGTCTCCCATCTCACGAGCATCTTGATCCTTGATTGCTTCTAGCCGAAGCTTATGATCTGTGTAGCCGTATAGAAGATCTATATCCACTAAAGCGGTCTGTCGGTAGCCTTCGTAAGCCTTAAGCTCCGTCTGTTCACCGATAGAAAGCCCAAAGCTCGAGCTAGGGTCTACGTTGGCAGCGAAGATGCTGGTGTCGAGAGAGATAAACCCAGCCGCCGCACGATCCGTTGTAGCGTAAGCTGCGTTCGGTCGGCCTTCTGCTCGCCATCGAGACTCCATCTCATTGGTGAGAAGGGTCCAGTCGTCAACGATGTACGCCTCTGAAAGCCTCGCCAGATAGACGCTCTTGCTATCAGCATATAGCCCACCGTACTTGTCCTTGTAGAGCAAACCGGCCTCTTGAAGCTGGTTGAAACGCTTTGCGCTCTCATCGCCGATGCTGGGAGCTTCCGTGACCGTCAAGAGGTCGTCGAGCTCCCCGGTGCCGACGTACATCATCTCCGCGCCGGGAAGAACACCGGAGTGGAAGCTCCAGGCCTTAACACGGACGCCTCGATCGGTGAGCGCTTGTGAGAGGTTTCTAAGATTCTCAGAAACGAGCTTCATCGGCCCTGAGACAAGCTTCCGCCGAGTGTCGCCGGCGTAGCTCACGAGCTGTGCTTTGTCGGTAGCCCAGGATTCGTAGGAGTAGAAGTTCAGGATATTTCCAGACATCACGTACTGCGAGCCCGGCTCGAACAGCTTCGGCGCGTACGGAACAGATGTCATAGATCGAATGGTACCACACGCTCGGTTTCGGTATGATGCTTCGTTGGGCCGGACAGAGGCCCGTCTCAGAGCAGCGCTCCTACACGGCATCGCTCATCTGAAGAGCAAGGTCCCGCGGATCCTGTCTTAGCTGTTCCCAACTAGTTCGTTCGTAACTTCGACAATCAGGGATCAGGTGTAGGCTGAAGCCCAGAGAGTAGAAGACAATGACTAAGAACAGTTATTCTAAGGCTGCTATCCGTGCTCGTATGGATGCGACCGGTGAACCGTACTCGGTGGCCGCTCGTGCTCTTAAGCAGGAGCTAGAACTCCTTGATCCGTTCGAAGGCGCAAAGGCTGACTTCGGAGAGCTTATTCTGTTTACTGAGCGGCTTGCTGTGATGCTTTCGTCCGGCGTCACTTTTATGACAGCTGTAAAAGCTCTAAAGATTCACACGGAAGATCCCGTGCTACGTGAAGCTATCGAGCTTCTCGTCGAGGGTTTTGAAAATGGGCACGGCGTGGCAGAGGTCATGAGGCTTCGGCCGAACGCTTTCCGCGGGATCATGCCGGAGATCCTCGAAAGCGGCGGAGATTACTACAACGGAATGCTATCTCTTTCAAAGCTCTATCGCGTAGAGCTTGAGATGGAGCAGCGACGGTTCCCTCAAATCCCGCTTTGATCCAGAAACTTACAGCCCCGCCGGCTCTACCACACCGGCGGGGCTGTAAGCCTGAGAGTTTACTTTAGACTCCCGTAGCTATACGAGCTTTCATGTTCTGACGTGCTCTAATACGACTACGCCCAATAGCCCCAGCCTCTCGCGGCTGATCGTAGTAAAGTGCACGGTCCACAAATCGGGTCTCTTGATAGCCGTCGAAGTCCTGAAGAACTACGCTGCTGTTGGAAAAGCCCCAGATATAGCTGTTACTCGGAAGATTAGCCACGATCATGTTGAGGCCTACGCCGTGGCTTTCGAAGAGACAGTCGTCGGGACGGCGTAGTGCGCCAGGATTACCGCCGTCGCCGGTGGCTTCGTAGTCATCACGCTTCTTGAGCTCTTCAGAAAGCAGCTCCCAGTCGTCTACGAGGTAAACCTCGTCAAGGCCGGCCTCATGAACCTTCTCAAAGTCGCTCCAACCGTTATTAATGCCACCTTCAGCGGATCGCCAAAGCTCTTCTGCCTTAAGCATCTCTACACGCTCGAGAAAAATCTCTCGAAGTGAAAGAGTGAGAGCAAGTTCGAACGCATCGTCGGGTTCTTGACGAGCCTGGTAGATCATCTCCGCACCGGGCAGCTCTCCTGAGAAAAAGCTCCAAGCCTTTACCTTTACGCCGGCATCGGTGAACGCTTTAGACAAGTTGCGAAAATTAGAGGTGACCAGCTTACGCTCCCCACTGACCACAAGTCGATTCTCAGAGGTCATACGGTGGAAAAGCTGAGTGTGCTTGGTCGCGTATGCGAGTCGAGCATCATCGGCTATAAGCATCGGAGTCAGGACGAACTCAGATCCCGGTTCAAACAACTGAGGAGCGTACGGTGGGGCACCCGTCGGAGTTCTTACGACTTCGTTCTTGTTCACGAGACGCCGGCTAACTGAGAGTAGTAAAGGTCACGGTCCACAAGCTTAGTCTGGCGATAACCCTCAAACTCACTAAGAACTTTGTTCCTAGGGGTAACAGCCCAGACACCGCTGTTGTGCGCAGGATTACCCAAGACGAGATTGATACCGAGGCCGGAGCAGAGGAACGGATAATCGCCTGGACGAGATAGCTCAAGAACCTGGTTCGTCATTGCACCTCTGTTGTAGCGCTTCCGAAGCTCCTTGTCGAGCGAGTCCCAATCATCCACAAGCCAAACTTCGTGTAGCCCGGCTCTCACAACGGCTTCAAACTCCGTACGCTCACCGTTGAACTTGATCTCTGATGACCTCATGAGCCCGTGTTCAGCAAGCTTCTGCTGACGAGCCTCAAGTAGCTCGAGAAAGCTCGCCATGAACTCGAGTTCAAAGATATCCTCTGGGTCAAGTTCTCCTTGGAAGATCATCTCAGCACCGGGAAGCTTGCCAGAATAGAATGACCAGGCCTTCACCGTGACTCCGGAGTCGGTCAAAGCTTTCGAGAGTGTTCGAAGATTAGAAGTTACGAGCCGCCTGGGCCCGGTAACCAGTAGCTCTCGAGTTGTGCCCATCCGTGAAACAAGCTGCCCGTGCTCTGTAGCAAGCGCACTTCGAGTTTTGCCATCCACATAGGTGGGCGTCAGGACAAAATCGGACCCAGGCTCGAAGAGTCGAGGCGCGTACGGAACAGAGGTCATTGCTCCATAGTATCACACCGCTGTTACGAAGCCTAAAGTTATTGACTACAGGCTAGTCTTGTTCAGCTGGACAGCCATCACGGCCTGCTCCGCCGTGCGTACTGAGCACGTAAACCACTCACCCTCTGGGTTAGCCACACCGGCGTTCTTTAGTACGCGGTGAACCGGGTGATCCATGAACGGCTTCCCGCTCACAGTCACGGCCGGCATGATGAAGTGGATCTTGTAGGGGATCTTCAGGCGTGCAGCCGTCTTGAACTGATCCTCGATTCGCTTGTGCGCGTTGTTCTTCGCGTAGCCCACCTTGACAATCCCGCGGTGCGACTCACTCGGGATACTGTAGCAGTAGATCTTCGGATTACCGTCGTTGAGCTCACGCCCAAGCTTCAGCTGCTCTTTGTAAAGCTCGTTCAAGCCGAGGATACGCTCTTTGCCGGCGCCGTAGATTAGTCGAAGCTTCTTCACGAAGTCCTCTACCTCGGGGAGCAAGTACTTCTTGGAGTTACCGTAGGTAGTTTTGCCGGACGGTGTGGTGTAGCTCCAGGCTAGCCGCACTGACTTCTTCTTCGCGTTCGGCTCAAGCATGAGCGCTAGCTGTTCGAAGTCTTCCTCCGGCAGTGAGAGCATGTAGAGGTCAGGCTCGAAAGCGTCAACGAGCTTCCTCGACTTAAGCTGCACCTGAAGCTTCAGAATACGTCTGTCTTGAACTACTCCTACGGTAAATACTACTGTGAACCCAGCGAGAAGCCCGAAAGTGAGCAACAGCATGTTCATATCCATAGAAGGGTCCGCCTAACGCTAAGAGTGAGCGGTAGACATATCAAAAGGTCAAGTAAGCTGAGACTTTTCAGCTAATCGCAGTTAGCGCCTTCAAGAAATTCGGTTTTTAGCCGTAGGCTGTACCGAGATCTGCACTGTGCCTTATCAGCTCTAAGAGCTAGTTAGCAAAGGCAATTCGGAGAATGATGATTCTAACCTTGAGCGAGAGTTGTGAACTTGTGCAGCTTTTCAGCGATATTTGCTACAACTTAGGAGGGAACGTGACACACATTCCACACTCCCGTATGCGACGGGAACTACGAAAACATTGTGAATACACTCTAGGCCCAAGTCCTCGTCCCTATAACTATAACTCAGAGTACGCTAAAGAACGTTACCAGCACCTATGTGCTTGGAAAGCTTTTGAGGGAAGTGCTGAGTACCGAAGCTTACTACGATTTCAAACGCGAGAAAAGATCAAGCGTAATTATGCACAAAATAACAAGCTTCCCCGATTCCAAAGTCCTTTTCAGATAGAGTCTTTTACGAGCAATGTAGAGTATAAGCTTAACAGCTATTGGTATGACGAACCTGAGTATCCCGACTGGGATATTGGTTTCGATGACTTTTTAGCACCGCATGATTTAAGATTTTGGACCGTCAAACAGCGTATAGCTTATCGAGATGACTGGTTTCTTGTGCTTTGCGGGGCTAACGCAAACGCCGCTAATGAGATACTCGATCAACTTACCTACGATCAGAGAGAGTCGATGGGGCTTCTCTCGATGAAAGAATTTCTAAAGCTTAAGGGCCAGCGTAGAGATCTATACGAGAGTCTCTACGACCCCATTATTAGTGGCTATACAGTCGATCATAAGCCTCGTAATCGAATGACATCGCAAAAGAGCTCATGAGTGCGCCGGTTCCATCAAGGAGAAGTGCAGCACGAGTTCGTGAAAGGCAAGAAGCTCGCGTGAACCGACGAAAGCTTCTCAAGCTATCTGTTTATCTACTCACCGATGTAGCGCTCCCACTTCTAGTTGTGTGGATAGCGCATACTGTAGGTTGGAACAGTTAATCTTCGTCGTACTCGATACGTGCGCCGAGCCCCAAAGCAGACGAGAGCTCCTCAAGCTGTTGTTCACGCCCGATCTTCGTTAGATTTACGTAGAGATGTACTCCTTCGGAAAGCATGGCAGACATCTCGACACCACTTGGTGTAACACGGGGATAGCTTGTTAGACACTTTGTCCCGCTAGCCATAAGTTTGAGAAGCATCTCTCTACCCTGAGGATCGCTAGCGAGGGTCGACCAGTACTCGATGTACGCTGCTTTTAGATTTCGCCCTTGGAACACGTTTCCGTACTTGTCTACGATTTTGCCTTTAGCACGAGCGCGCGACTCCCGTGCTTCAGCTTCGTTAGCAAGCTCTTCGATCATCGCAAGGGATGGCTTTCTCTCCACTTCATCGCCTCGGATGGTCTGAATCAGCTTCTCTTTGAACAGCACCGCACGAGGAGCAGTCAACGAGTAACCGGGCTTTAGCTTACGCCAGAACAACTTTAGAAGTTCTTCCGACGGATCACGAAGCTCACTTGCTACAAGATGCTTGAGCTGGTTCTCTTCACGCTTAACTTCAGCCCAGGAGCGAAGCTTCACCAGGTCAAAGTCATCGAAGGAGAGATTACCGAAGAGCTTTCCGAGCTGACGATTCGTGTCAAGGTCAGATAGCGTAAACTCAATGAACGGCTCAGCGTCCATGATGTTCGCCTTGTCCAAGTCAGTGAATAGCTTCCAGGTGTAGCCGTCCGTGAGCACACCGATGGTGGCGTCCGTCATGGTGAAGTACCGGTGAAGCTGAGCGGCCTGGCGAGTCTGAAGAGTAGAGTTGAGAGGCTTGACCTCGATCAATACCTCAGGCATCCCATCGCCCTCGTAGTCAAGCGCGTAGTCCACACGTTCGCCACCTTTTCCAGGTGTGTCAGCGGTGAACTCAGGGATCACTCGAGTCTCGTCGAAGATATCCCAACCGAGAACCTGCTGAAGCACCGGAAGCACAAGCGCGTGCTTCGTCTGTTCTTCGTTGAGGTCGCTGTCTTTCTTAGCGATGAGCGATGAGAGGTTCAAGTCGGGATCCCTTTCCGAGGCTTGAAGAAGATATCAGATTAACAATCTAGTCGCTTTAACACTCACGCACAAGGCTAAAACCTTCGTGTCCAAATTCGAACCCTTGATTTAAGTTTTGACTCTAGTTCACTAATAGCAAGCTCACTCATAGGCGCTTGCTTAGAAACTCCATCATTGTAACATGCAAAAACAACTTGAGAAGCTCTATCAAAGTATAACCACACTGTTCTAGCTCTCTGCGCTCTGCCAGTAGCGCTTAGATTAGTCTCGGTGCCGCGCACCAAAAAACCGCTGCTATCAAAGTCTATTACTCTAGGAGTAGTTATGGCAAAATCCGACTCCCAGTAATTTTCTGGTGTGCTTATTGCGTATAGCCTCAGACATTTAATGTTATTATTGATGGTCCATTTTGCGCTTAACTTAGCTCCGGTGCCAAGACATACAGCTTGACTCATCTGCGCTTTTGTTAGTTCTAGTTCAGTGAGTTTCCTTGCTGCTGCTTTATGCAGTCTGAAGTCTAAAAATATATTCAACCAAAGATGTCTAACAACGCTCTTAAACTCATCTTTTGTGACAGTTTTCTCAAGCGAGTTTAGCTTCTGATTTAACTTTGTTAGTTGTCCGCTTGAAAAAGCTTTGCTGCTTCTAAGAGCATTTAAAGCTCTAAGAGAAAGCTTCTTGTCGTTACTAGAGATGTTGACGACTGGGCCGTTAAAAGAAAAATGCAAATGGTAGTCTAAAAGTGAATATGCTATTAGATAGCGACCCTCTAGATTTTCAGACATTTTTAAAAGTCTGCTAGCTTCTAGAGCTAACCCCAAACAGCTGTTTATATTGGCTAAGTAATACTCTACATCTCTCAGGGCTTTTGACCAACGCTCGTTGTAAACTTTCGCTGGCTTAATTTTACTTCCATACGCACTGCTTCGAACGCGACCAAAAAGTGGAAATGATCTATAGTAAATTACACCATTGGTAAAATCAGTACCGAATGTGGGAACATCAATAGAATTACCAGCTGTAACATACTTTCCAACTGGCTTTGATTCAAAGTTGTTAGCAATTCTAACGACAAAGGTTATTCGACCTTGAATGAGCTCAAGTTTTATACGCTCATCTATGCCCTTGCCACGATCTAAAACAGTGGCTTTAAGCGCAACATTAGAACCTAAAAGCGACAAGATCCCAGCCAGCAAAACAGCAGCTATAAGACCACCTAGAGCGTTCTGAGCAACAGGCCCTAGCCAATCTAATGCTGGTTTAAGGCCGTAAACATTTATGATCACTAGAATGCTTAACAATAACGCAGCTATCAAGAAGTAAATCTTTGTCATTTGATAGCTATCAGTTAGCGCTAGTACTAAGAGAGCTGGCTACCTCGTTCTCTAAACGAGGTAGCCAGCTCTCTTGTTATGTTGGCCTAGAAGGTCACTTAAGTCCGGCAATAAAATCGTCCGCTGCTTTCTTAGCGCGCGCCCCGTAGACCTCGTACTCCTTCTCGTTGACCAGACCTACCGGATCCATGTCCACAGCGGGAAGCCCGTAACGCATGAGCATACTCACCGGAGGGTTACCGTTGAAACGCTCAACAATCTGCTCTCGCTGCACGTTACGCTCCATCTGCTCCTTGACCTTCGGATCCGGCGACTCACGCAGCACGCGCTTTGAAAGCGACTTCACGGCAGCTGCACGCTCCTTGCTTCCCTCCGGAAGCTTCTCAAGCTTAGCCTTGGCCTCGCTCCAACCGTCCTGGCGCTTCGCGATCTCAGAATCACCGGGCATCGGAAGCTCCGAACCGGCACGAAGCGGCACACCGGCGAGCTTTGAGTAAGCCTCCGCCGAACGCGGACGTACGCGGTGAACCTGGTTCAGGTTGAAGACCTTACCCTCGTCGTTCACGCCGTAGATCAGATCCTTCGGAGTGATCCCGTGCTTCGCTACCTTAGCGATCACACGGTCGTTCTCAGCCTTAGCGGTCTCAGCACGGTCGCGAATGTCGGCCCACTCCGGGTCACCGGCCTTGTGAGCTTTGCGCTCGTCCATCACCGAACGAAGCTTGAGCGTCGAGGCCACAAGCTTGTCAGCAAGCTTGGTAAGTTCTTCCCGCTTCTCTCCGGCTTGCATCTCCTGCTCGTAGCCTTCACGAGCCGCAGCCGGGCTATCGAAGTGGTCACTTACGCTACCGAACGGGCAACCGCCGTTCTCCGCCTTACACTGGCCCGGCTCACCGGTGGCCGGGTTGACGTGAAACTTAGCCATCGATGGCCTCCTAAAGTTGTCTTACGGTCATATCTAATCAGCTAGTAGCTAGCTTAGGCTCGTAGACCGTTCTAGACCGTCATGTACTTCAAAAACGTGTATCCTGGCCAAACGAATCTCCGAATAAGCTCGCAGAAACCTATGACTAGAGCGAGATCTGGCCAGGTTAGAAAACAAATCAATAGCTTACAAAGAGGAGAGCCCATGCCAGGACAGTTCCACTTTAACCCGGAAACCGGTCGTACCGGTAAGTGTGAAGCTGTAATCAAATGCCGATTCGGTCAGTCTGCTGATCAGCACGGAACAACACGAGATGAAGCACGAGCAAACTACGAGAAAGTTATGGAAGACAAGCTATTCTCAAACACTCGACTCAACACTAGAGGTTCATCTCTAAGCTCGCAAGAACGAAAGAAGCTCAAAGCTCTCTTCGTTGAAGACCACGTCGGCAACGATGCCTGGCGCTCAAAAGAGGCACAGGCGGCGTTCTTAAGAAGTGAGCTTGAGGCCATGGGAGTAGACTCCTCCGAATTCTCAGCGCAAGAACTCAGCAGACGATTCCTCTACCTCGTAAGCGCAGACGGCACAAGACTTGAAAGAGTCTTCAAAAGTCAGGCTCACGCCGACCGAGCTCAGGCCAAGCCCGAAGAAACCTTCGACAGTTCAAAGCTCATCAACAGAAACCACCTATCCGAGATCGCTCTCGCGAAAATCAGAGCAGGCGGCCGAAAGGACGACGCTCTACTCGTAAGAGCAGCTGAAATCTTCGAACTACAGAAGAGCTCTTTCTACCCGGTAGAGTCACCGGTCTTAAGCTATCCGTACAGCGAAGAAGACCTCGACTATCAACGAGCAGATTTTGAAAATCGCTACGGCTACATCCATAACTACCTCAAAGACTTTGACATGCATCTACTAGCAAAGGCTGAGCGCGAGAACAACGGTGAAATCCGTCTGGCTAATAACATACCGGTTAGTACAGCTCTCGTGAAAAAGGCCCTCGAAGAGGAAGGGATCACTCTGCGTAAACAGCAAGAGTATCCTCACGCTCCGTGATGTGAGCTAACTAGCTTTATCTCTAGCCCGTGGTGAACGGATCAGGTGTCACCACGGGCTAGAGGTCTGTAGCCGACAGTCTCAGCGGGCTACAGCGGTCGCTCGCGTCAACATGTGTGTACGAACCACAAAGACTTAGACAGCTGTCTACAGCGCTTCGAAAAGCACCGTAGACAGCTGTCTTGTTAATGTTAACTCCGGAAGACTGCGGTGTTAACGTTAACTAGCGTCTCACGTGAGGCTGTCGATGAAGTCCTGTCCAGCCTTAAACGATCTCTCGATGTAGACTCCGGCTTCCTCGCCGTTCTGCAGGCCGGCGCTACGCTGCTTCTCCATGGCCTTGTGAACGGCCTGCCCGCGAAGCACCTGACCCTCCTCAACATCCGTGAGCCCAGTACGCTCCATGCGGTCAAGCGCGTACTTCGTCGGCATGTCACGAACCACACGCTTCACAAGGGCCACACGCGCGGCTCTCCGCTCAGGACTCCCAGGAGCAAGCTTCTCCAACTCCACCTTGTCCTTCTCCCACTTCGCCTGATCCCGAGCGATCACATCGTCTCCAGGCATCGGCAGGTCAGAACCGACACGAAGCGGCACACCGGCCATACGCGAGTACTCAGAGTCGTTGTGCAGACGTACGCGCCAGAGCTGAGCCTTGTTGAAGATCCCGCCCTTGTCGTCCACACCGAGGATCAGATCCTTCGGGTTAAGCCCCTGGCGGGCAGCACGCTCAAGCACACGCTCGTGCTTCGCCTTAGCCGCCGCGACACGCTCCTTGATCTCTGCCCACTCAGGATCACCGGCGGTGTGCTTCATACGCTCATCGAGCTCAGCACGAAGCTTGAGAGTCGTCTTCACAAGGTCTCTCCCGAGGCCACGAAGCTTCTCGTACTTCTCACGAGCCTCCATCTCCTGCTCGTAGCCGACGCGAGCCTCCACAGCGCTGTCGAAGTGGTCACTCACATCGTTAAACGGGCAGCCACCGTTAGTAGCGGCACAGCGCCCCGGCACACCGGTGGCGGGATTGACGTGGTACTTAGCCATGAGCGTTCTCCAAAAGTTGACTTAAGCCTGTTTCTAACCTAGTCTAGATAGGCCTCTAGCCCGTGGTCAGCATATGAGGCTTGACCACGGGCTAGAAGACTGTAGCCGTCAGTCTCAGCAGGCTACGGCGCGATCTCGCGTCAACATGTGTGTACAAACTGAAGAGGCTTAGACAGCTGTCTACAGTGGATCGACTAACAGCTCAGCTACTCAAGTAACCGAGTCTGGATACAGACTATAGAGACATAAGCTTCTCAAGCTCCGGTAACACGCGAGAAAAGACTGTCGCGTAGGAGCGCATAAAGTTTGCAGGCTGATACTCAGACTTTGCCGAATCGGACTTCGAGGCTACGAGCTTTGGGTAACCGTCAACCTCTTTTGAAGATAGCCGGCGCAGTTTTATCGGAGTTGCTGCATCTTCCTCGAGCTTTTCGTTCTCCACCCAACGCTCCCAAACCTCTCCTTCAGAATGTACTCCATCGATGTCGAGATAGTCACCGTTCGGAAGCTGATTGAGCATGTGGCTCCACACTCCGTCTGAACGCTGTTCTCCTACTCGAACAATCGGCAGACCATACCGTTGATGGATAGCGTAGGCGAGTGTGTAACAGTCTCCCCGACTAAACGTGGATCGATCACTGTCAGTGATTCCCGAGACAATTCCAGGCATTTTCTTTAGGGCCGGCTGTACAGTGGCCTCATTCTGCGAAGACTCCCAAAGCTTTCGAGCGCCGGCCATAGAAAATGCGTGCGCTGCGGTCTCCCCAAACGGACAGGCGCCGGAAGCCGCACTACAGCGGCCGGGCACGCCGGTGGCCGGATTGACATGGAAAAGAGCCATACCTAAGTCTCCTGAGAACGATTCTAAGAGATCTCTAATCTGCCGATTGCCGAATGACCGGTGAGCAGCCGGACAGGTGCGACTGATATGACTCTTCAACTCCACTGTGGAGCCTAAACACAGCCGACTCACAAAGGAATAGCCATGGCAAAGAAGAAAGCAAGCTCGCTCGAGATTTCTGACATCCGAGTAAAGTACGACAAGAACGATGGAAGCCTCCGGATCACATCTAAAGATCCCGACCTCAAAGGCGAACCGTTCTCCCTCACCGTCACCGGTAACTCGCCCACCGCAGAGACCCTCTTCAAGCTCATGCGGGCTCACGGTCTAGTCGAAGAGCCTGAGCTTCCGACGGAGCTTACTCTCCAAGGGCGTGAGGAGCTACGAGCGCTCTACGATCCGGCCAAGCCTCTCCTGTTCGTCCTCGGAGAGACCTACAAAGGAGAGCTAGTAGAGGTTCATCTTTCGAAAGCTCCTCACATGCTCGTAAGCGGCGCTACCGGAGCTGGCAAATCGGTTCTGTTGCACAACCTTGCTCAGCAGATCGGCCTCCGCAACAACTTCCGCCTATCCATCTTCGACCCCACCGGAACTCAGTGGCGGCAGGAAGACCTACGACCGCAGGATCGAATCCTACAGAGCAACGAAGCGCTAGCTGTAGAGCTTGAACAGCTCGACGATGAACTCCAGTACCGCTACTACAGCATGAAGGCTGAGTCTGTCAACAACGTTGCTCTCCTCAAAAACGCGCCGGAGTATACGGTGCTCATGCTCGACTACGCCTCCAACTTCCTACTCGGCATCAGTATCGACAAGAAAGACGGAGTAGCGATGGCGAAGCACGAGCTCGCGAAGCAACGACTCTTTAAGCTCATATGGAAAGGAAGAGCCGCAGGGCTCCACGTCATCCTCAGCACACAGCAGTTTGACTTCGAGATGATCCCCGGCGAGACGTTAGCCAACATCCCGATCCGCGTGGCCATGGGAAGCGCCGGTTACTTAGCCACGGTAGCCCTTCTCGGCGACAAACCGGTCTACGGTAAAGGAGTCCTCAGCCATCACGGCCGTGGTGTGATCAGTATCCACGGAAAACAGGCGCCGTTCCAGGCTTACCGTGTTCTGAAAGAGCTAAAGTAAGAGTCAGAAGATAGGCTTCTAGCCCGCGGTCAGTGGACAAAGCTTGACCACGGGCTAGAAGACTGTAGCTGTCAGTGTGAGACGGTAGTACGGTGAGACCGTGTCAACGTGCGAGCAGGTTCACACGAGGCTTAGAAGCGGCGAGATAGTCAGGAAAGAATCCCAAAGTGATGCAGAGCTCTATAGAATACCGTCTTAGGGACTCCGAGTTTCGCTCTTGCTTTTGATGCGCCGAGTTCGACGTAGAGCTTTTTGAGTTCTACTGGATCTACTCGCTCATGAAGAGGTTTTACACACGTATGGCATAGCTTACGCCCTCTGTTGAGTAACGGTAAAGCGCAGCTCTTGCACATGATGCCCTTGTAGATAGACTTGCATGACTCACTACAGAACTTTTGAGAAGGTGACTGTCTAAGCACTTCAAGATCGCAGCACATACAGTTCAAAACTGATGGAGTCCAGGCTAGCCGCTTCTTTTCGCGTATCACTTCTTGCTTACACTTAGTTGAGCAGTACTTACCTTCGGGATGCTTACTCTCGATGCTCGTTCCGCATACCTGACATGTAATGACCCATGTCTTTTGACGATACTTACAGTAAGAGCACCAGCGAGTACGTTCAGATTTAGCCTGAAATTTCTTTCCGCAATCTTCACAGATGCGATCGACTTGAGTGCTGGCTGTCTTACATGCTGGAGAGCAGTAAGCTGCTGTGGGTCCTTTAGACTCAAACTCAGTGCTACATTGCAAACAGCGCTTTCGATAGATCCACTTACCGTCAACCTTAACGCTGGCAATCATAGCTTTCTTGGCGTTCTCGCCGATCTTGCGACCAGCCTCACGAAGTGACGCCTCAGTAGCGATGAGATAGTTGTTGCCTAGCGAAGGCTTCTGACCGAAGAACAAAGGTTTGTGGTGTTCAAAGAACCTAACCTCTGCTTCATTAAGCAGGCGATGATCTCGAGTATCGATGCTAGTGAGCACTTCAAAGCGTAACCGCTCAAGATCCAATTCAAGCTTGCTAGCGAACAGCTCCGCAAATCGTTTCTGGCTATGCGTCGCGTTAAGAAGAGAGTTCTTGTGGTTCTGCCAGCGCCCTTCGATGTTCACTGACTGACCGATGTAGTAGCACTGATTAGTCAGTGCGTCGAAAATCCCGTAAACCCCGATTGTCATGCTATGCTCCTAAGAAGGACTGTTTGGCATAGCTCTTATACCGAAAGCGGCGACCCGGGGAAGCAGATTATCGCCAAACAATCCACCCGGGTCGCCGCCTCGGTTCATCGTATCACACTAAGCTAAGCTTGTGCGATACTCAGATCACAGTGCACAAGCGATGCACTCCTCACCATCCTCGTCCGTCTCGACGACGAAGTTGCCGGAGGCCATCATCTGGGAAAGCAGGTCAAGAGCCGGAGCGTCTACCTTCTTACCCTCAGCCTGAGCGGCAGCCTCAACTGAGCCGAACTGCTCGATGTCCTTGAGCTTGATAGCCACCTTCTCTTCGCGCTTCGGCACCTTGATAGCGTTACCGACTGCGTTCTCTAGCTGTGTAGCCAGAAGCGCATCAGCTCTCACGCGCGCATAGTACAACGTTTTGATGCCCTTACGCCACGCCTTGATGTATGCCTTGTTCAGATCGCGAGTGGTTGCGTCACCAGTATAGAAGAGAGTTAACGACAACCCCTGATCTACATGGTTTGTAGCTGCGGCGTAGACATCGATGATGGCGTCCGGGCCGTACTCGTAAGCATCACGGTAGTACTCGAGGTTGTCGTTAGTCATGTGGGGTGCCGGGTAATAGACACGTCCAATCTTAGCTTCCTTCCGTACTTCGATTCTTCCGGCAATCGGGTGGATCGACGCGGTCGAGTTCGAGATATACGAGATCGAGCCAGTGGGCGGAATAGCCTGACGGTACGCGTGGTACATCCCGTGAGTCTGCACCTCTTCAGCAAGCTGCTTCCAATCCTCGGGAGTGGGGATGTGGATGGTGGAGCGCTTCATGAGCTCCTGGATCTTGCTGGTCTTCACGAGGTGGAAGTCGCCGTTGATGTACTTGTCGAAGTACGAGCCGTCAGCGTACTGTGACTTCTCGAAGCCAGCAAACTTCTCGCCGGTCTCCTGAGCGATCTTTACGGAAGCCTTGATGGTCTCGTAGTTGACGGCGAGGAAGTAGAGGTTGGTGAAGTCAACCGCTTCCTTGGAGTCGTAGTGGATGCGCTCGCGGCCGAAGAAGCCGTGGAGGTTCATGGCGCCGAGGCCGACGGCGTGGCTGCGGCGGTTTCCTTCGGCGACGGACGGTACGGAGGAGATGTCCGAGAGGTCCGAGACGGAGGTGAGGGAGCGCATGGCCGCCTCGATGGTCTTCGAGAAGTTCGGGGAGTCGAAGACGTTGGCAATGTTTAGCGAGCCGAGGTTGCAGGAGATGTCTGAACCGATGGTGGCGTACGAGCCATCAGCGTTGAACTCCGAAGCGGTGGAAACCTGGAGGATCTCCGAGCAGAGGTTGGACATGGTGATGCGGCCGTCGATCGGGTTGGCCTTGTTGACGGTGTCCTCGAAGACGATGTAGGGGTAGCCGGACTCGAACTGGATCTCGGCGAGCGTCTGGAGGAAGTCGCGAGCGTTGATCTTGCTCTTCTTGACCTTCGGGTTCTCTACGAGTTCGTAGTACTTCTCGTTGATGGAGAGCTCGGTGAACGGTACGCCGTATTCGCGCTGGATCGAGTGCGGGGAGAAGAGGTACATGTCCTCGTTCTTGCGGGCGAGCTCGAAGGTGATGTCTGGGATGACAACGCCGAGGGAGAGGGTCTTGATGCGGACCTTCTCATCAGCGTTCTCGCGCTTGGTGTCGAGGACGCGCATGATGTCTGGGTGGTGTGCGTGGAGGTACGCGGCACCGGCACCCTGGCGAGCTCCGAGCTGGTTAGCGTAGGAGAAGGCGTCCTCGAGCATCTTCATGACGGGGACTACACCGGCGCCCTGGTTCTCGATCTGCTTGATCGGAGCGCCGAACTCGCGGAGGTTGCTCATGTTGAGAGCCACGCCGCCGCCGCGCTTTGAGAGCTGGAGGGAGGACTGGATAGCACGCGAGATGGACTCCATGTTGTCCTCGATGCGGAGGAGGAAGCAGGAGACGAGTTCGCCTCGCTGAGCCTTTCCAGCATTCAGGAACGTGGGAGTAGCCGGCTGGAAGCGACCGGACATGAGCTCGTCGAGGATCTCCTCGGCAACCTTCTCCATGCCGCGAGCAAGGTAGAGAGCGGTCATGGCGACGCGGTCCTCGTAGCGTTCGAGGTAGCGCTTGCCGTCGAAGGTCTTGAGAGTGTAGGCGGTGTAGTACTTGAGAGCACCGAGGAAGGTGGGGAAGCGGAAGTTGAAGGCGTAGGCACGCTTGTAGATGGACTTCGTGAACTCGGGAGTGTACTGGTCGAGTACCTCCTTCTCGTAGTAGTGGTTATCTACGAGGTAGTTGAGCTTCTCTTCGAGGTCGGTGAACCAGACGGTGTTCATGTTGACGTGCTGGAGGAAGAACTGGCGTGCTGCCTCTACGTCGGACTCGAACTGGATTTTCCCGTCTGCACCTACTAGGTTAAGCTGCGCGTTGAGGGCGGAGTAGTCGAGCTCGCTGACCGCGGCTCCTGCGTCCTGTAGTGTGTCGATGGTTAGTGACAATGTGATGCTCCTCGCGCCTCTTTGTTCTGTCAGTTTTGTGGGTTAGTGTGGGGTTTTAGCCCCAAGTTTGACGGCGGTGTAGAGAGTCGTCGCTTCGCCGTCCGAGCGAGATAGGTCTAAAGAAAACCGTGGTTCTATCAGGGTTTTTCTTCTATTTTTCGCGTCCCCCGGAAAGCCGGGGTAGGTATCTATCTAACGACTTCTGAAGATTTGGTTCAAGCTATATCGCTTTGATACCGGCCGCTTTTAACGCTGCTCAGGCCTCTCTAACTCGGCCTCAGTGGCGGCTAGTTTTGCCCGGAGTTTCGCGGCTTTCGCCTCGGTCTTCGCGTTGGCTGCAGCCTTAGCGCGCGTTTCGACACGCGGCTTGGCCGCGGCCGCACGGCGGCGGAGGTGGGTGTTGAGCGCTGCGTCTCGAGCGTCCGGGATGCCGAGCTCTTCGCGGTTGATTTCGGCCACGGTCTTTCGCATGAAGACGAAGAGGCCGATCACGACGGCCACGATCACTGAGCTGGTGAAGGTGTAGCCGGGGCGTGTGGTCACCGCGTAGATCACGACTAGGAGGACGGCTCCGATGATGGCGGAGATTCGCTGACGCCAGGTGGGCGAGAAGCGAGCTCGGACGTTGGTCCACTCCGGATCCTGAGCCTTATAGAAGGTCCACCAGATGGCTCCAGCGTACCCGAGGATGAAGAGGGCGACGGAGGTCGGCACGAGCAAGAGCGTGCGGACGATCATGCCCCATGAGCCCCAGGGGAGGAACACGTCGGCGGCCACGGTGATGAGCCCGAGGATGGCCGAGGCGATCCCGGAAACGAGGAATAGCTTCTTTCGGTCAGCGATGAACCAGTCACGGATGAGCAGGAGAGCCTCGCGGAAGTTCTTGACTTCGCGGATTGAGTTAAGTACCTGCTTCATTAGAATAGTCTCTCCGGTGATACGAACTTAGCCTTAGCGTCTTTCAACGCTACGGCCTTGAACGGTGACTTAAGAATGCGTTTTGCTTCCTCTCTAGCCTCTTCGATTAGCCCGGAGTGCTGTGCGAGTTTTGCAAAGATCATATCGGAGCGCCCGGACTGATCGGTGGAGAACATTGTGCCTTCTCCTCGAATCTCTAGGTCGATCTTTGCGATCTCAAAACCGTTTTCGCTATCCACGAGAGCCTGAAGTCTCTTTTCCGAGTCTTCGTTCTTTCCTAAGGCAACGAGATAGCATTTGGACGCCTTATTACTTCTACCAACTCGTCCACGGATTTGGTGAAGAGAAGAGGCTCCGAGGCGATCTGCGGAGAGGATTACTACGCGAGTAGCGTCCGGGATGTCTACACCGACTTCGATCACTGTGGAAGCCACGAGCACGTCGAGCTCGTGGTTACGGAAGCGCTCCATGGTCTCGCGCTGGTCCACCATCTTCATGGAGCCGTGGACGAAGCCGACGCGGAGGCTCTTGAGCGTGCGCTGAGAGAGTTCCTTGTAGGCTCGTTCGACTGAGGCCGAGTCGATCTTCGTAGAGTCGGTCACCATCGGTGCGATCACGAAGGTCTGGTTACCCTTGGTAGCCTCCTTGGCCACGTCGAGCCAGATCGGGTGCATGAGCTCACCGAGCATGGCCTGAGGATCTTCCTGAGCCCACTGAGTGATGATCGGAGTACGGCCCGGTGGCTTCTCATCCATGGTGATGATGTCTACGTCTCCGTAGAACGCCTGAGCCGTGGTACGCGGAATCGGTGTGGCGGTCTGCATGAGGAGGTCCGGTACGCGGCCGTCCTCGCGACTTTCGAGGAGTACGGAGCGCTGCTCGGCGCCGAACTTCTGCTGTTCGTCCACCACCACGAGGCCGAGGTTCTTATACTTTACGCTCTGTGCGAAGACTGCGTGAGTACCGACGATGATGTCCGCCTCTCCGGCCTCGATACGCTTGAGAGCAGCCTTCTTTTCAGCCGCCTTCATGCCTCCGGAGAGAAGCTCGATGCGAAGTTCTCCGGCGCCGGCTTCGGCGAGCATCGCCGCAAGCTTCTCAGTGTTTCGATGGATCTGACGAGCGAGCACGTCTGTCGGGCCGACGAAGACCGCCTGGTAACCGGCGTCTACCGCCTGGAGGCAGGCAAGCTGTGCGGTGAGTGTCTTACCGGCGCCCACGTCGGCTAGGAGTAGGCTCGAAGCCGGTCGAGAGTCCTTCATACGAGCGTTGAGCTCAGCGACGGCTTTCTTCTGTGATCCGGTGAGCGAGTACGGGAGCGCCTCGATGGCCTGATGCTGTAGCTCGCGCTCGCCGGTGGTTACTGGGATTCCTGGCTTACCGGTCACGGTGTCGCGCTCATGCTGGATGATGAGCTGCATGTAGACGAGTTCGTAGTAGGCCATAGCGAGCATGGCGGCGTCGTGCTTGTCTAGGTCACTTGGAAAGTGGAGCTGTGCGAGGATGGTCTTCATATCCTCACGCTCTTTGTTCTTGAAGTAGACCGGAAGTTCGAGGTCTCCCATGCGCTGTAGGAGCTCTCGCATAGCGGCGATGAGGAAGCCGGAGGTGATACCGGCGCTCTCCGACTGACGGTAGATCGGTACTACGGGGAGCGTGATTCCGTCGTCAAAGTGCTCGATAGAGTCACCGCCGAGGTTGAGCGTGCCACGGAACTCACCGACGGTGCCGTTGACGATCACTTCGGAGCCGATCTTGAACTTCGACTTGAGCCAGACCTGGCGCCAGAAGGTTACTGGGATCTTGGTCCCGGTGGAGTCAGCGATGGTGATCTTTAGGCCAGGCACGGAGGCGTTGAGCTCGTGCATGGAGACGATGCTTCCGATGACGGTGGCTTTCTCGCCGACGATCAGGTCGTCAATGAGCTGAGGCTTCGACTTGTCGATGTAGCGACGGGGAAGTCGGAAGAGAAGATCGTGGAGGTTGCCGACGCCAAGTTTCTCAAGCTTTGTCTCAAGCGTCTCTTTCGAGTTCTTGAGCGCCTTCCAGCCCTGAATGTTGGCCTGGACGATGTTGAGCATGCCGATCGGGATCTCGCGAAGGGAGTCGATAGATCCGTCGAAGCCGATGATCGGAGCGTTGGTGAGCTCCTGAACCTCTCGGCTGAGTTGAATCTTCGGCTGACGTGAACGCCAGGCCTCAAGCTTGAGCTGTAGCTCCATAAGCTTGTCAGCTCGGAGACGGTAGTGCTCCTTGCCCGGATAGGCTCCGAGGCGAGCTAGCGTTTCACGGTAGGTCTTTGTCCCGGGAGCCGTGATTTCGATGTAGCGTCGATCCTCCGAAAGCTTCGCGGAGGGAAGCGGCACCTTGTCTGCCAGTCGCCCGAGTTCCTCAGCAGCCTTCTGAGAGAGGCGCACTCGCTTGTGCGGTAGTCCGTGGCGGAGGATAAAAGCGTTGAGCGGAGAAAGCCGGGCCATGTGCACCCAACCTTCTCCGCTCTGCTCTGAAGTTAAGCCGAGGAGGTCGTTAAGATCAGACTCCTTGGGAAGCTCGTTACGGGTGGAGAAGTAGATCTCATCGTTCGTGAGAGCCACCACTACCTGAAACTTCGAGAAATCTACTCCGCCGAGTGCGGCGATGATTTGCGATTTCTCCATAGGCTCATTGTACCGAGCTTCGAAGGCTTACTACCCTTGCGCCGCCTTGAGAACCTTGTCCATAGCCTCGGCGTAGACGATCGGCTCATTGTTGAGCTTGTCGATAGCGTCAACGAGAGAACGAGCGAACTGTAGGTCACCGGCTCCGCTTGGAAGAGCAGCTCCGGAGTAGGCCTCAACTAGCTCGCCGAGGTACTTCAGGACATCCTTCGGTAGAGCAAGCACGTAGAACACTCGCTCCACCGGTTCAGCCTGCTTCGCTTCGATGAGCGCACGCTGTGTGGCCTGCTGGATCGAATCAGCGTAGATAGCGCGGATGGCAACGGCGCCCTCTTCCTGAGTGTACTCCTCAGTGGTAGGAGCAAGAAGCTGAGCCACTACGTCCTTAGCCTCCGTAGAGAGACCTCGGTAGACATCCACTGTCTCCACGATACGCTGAGCAAGCTGAATCTGCTCATCTACGCTGAACGAACGCGGCTTCGGCGCTAGACGGTTGCTCTGAAGCGGCGTGGTCGGCTCCTGTACCGCCGCCGGAATCGGCTGCTGCTGTACCGGCGGGGTGTAAACCGGTTCAGGAGTCGGCGCTACGTAGACCGGCTCGGGGTTAGGCTGACGTACCGGCTCCGCCACGGGTGCGTAGACCGGTTCCGCACGATAGATAGGCTCCGGCTCGGGTTCCGGAGTGTAAACCGGCTCCGGCTGAGTCTCCTGAACCGGCGTCTCGATAGTAGGAGTACGGCCTGCCTCGAGGTCTGCGAGCATCTTGTCGATGTCGTCTCCGGTGTCCGAACTGAAGACAGCCTCAGTAGTCGTCTCCGGCGTGTAGACCGGCTCCGGCTCGCGTACCGGCTCGGGCTCCGGCGTGGGAGCTGAAGCCGGAGCCTCGTCCTCACCGAAGACGTTTGAAGGTGCGTCGAGCTCATCTGTAGCCGCGGAACCGGCAGCCTCAGCTTGACGCATGAGGGTGTCCATGTCCTCGTCTTCGTCGTCTACGAAGAACCCGCTATCGACTTCCTGGTCAGGCTTCCGTCTTACCATTGGTTTTGCTCGCTTTCGCCTTTACGCAAAGACCCTTGTCGCCGATGGAAAGAGTCAGTGTCTTCTTGTCGGAGTTAGTCAGGATTTCATCAGCGAGCAGTTCGAGAATGTTGGTTCCGACCACGCGCTGAACTTCACGAGCACCGTACTTCGATACATCAGAAAGCCCTGCAATGTGATCGAGAATATCAACACGAGGCTTCGTGAGTGTGTAGCCTCGTGCGGTGAGCTTCTCACTCGCCTGGTCGATCTCCTTGGCGATCACCTTGTGAAGGATAGCGGTGGGGAGCTCATTGAAGATGACGATCTGGTCGATACGGTTAACCATCTCAGGACGGAATTCTTCCTCCACGGCGCGCTTCACGATGTTCTTCGCGTCAGCGATGCGAGCCTGGTAGGCCTCTTCGTGAGTGCTGGTGGAGAAACCGGTGCTGGCGCGCTTGATACGGTCAGCACCGAGGTTCGAGGTCATCACGATGATGGTCTTGGAGAAGTCTACAGTGTCACCGTGGCTATCGGTCATACGACCGGCGTCCAGAATCTGTAGGAAGCTGTCCCAAACCTTCGGGTGAGCCTTCTCGATCTCATCGAGGATAACTACAGAACGCGGGTGCTCCTTAACGAAGTTGGTGAGCACGCCACCGGCCTCGTGGCCGACGTAGCCCGGAGGGGCTCCAAGCAGCTTAGAAGCCTCGTGAGCAGCACCGAACTCTGACATGTCGATACGTTCAACCGGTAGCTTAGCTTCCATTAGCTCCTCAGCTAGGCTGAGTGAGAGTTGGGTCTTACCGACACCGGTGGGGCCGAGGAAGAGAAGTGAACGAAGCGGCTTCGTCTCAGCGTTAAGACCTGCGGCAGCGATCTTGAGTCCGTTAACCACCTCGGCGATCTGTTCGGACTGCCCGAGGACGGACTTCTCGAGTCGCTCCTGAAGAGTCTTGATGTTCGAGAAGTTCTCGGCCTCAGGCTCTGTAGCCTCTTCCTTCCCCTTCTTACCCTTCTGCGGGGATGGGAACTGAAGAACCTGGACGCCGGGAGGAAGGTTACCCTCGATGAACTGACGAAGCATCTCGTCGTCCTCGTCGGGACCGTCCGCAAACTCGAGGAAGTCCTTAAACGCGCTGTAGAAGATGTCTTCAAAGCTAGCGTAGGTGTCCTTGATTGCGCGAGCGTAGTTGAGTACGCCCTTGCTGTTTCGCATGGTGCTATCGAACGCGAGGATCGATGCGAAGCGGAATAGAACGCGAGCCATGATGCCTGGCTGTACCAGGATGAGACCGGCGTACTCCTCACTCATCTCTTCGGTGATGGTGAGCTCGCCCTCACGGATGCATCGATCCATGAGAAGAGCGATGTGCTTACGAGTCAGATTGATCTCAGGGTAATCCGAGTTAATGGCGTCGAGGTGAGCCTGAGCCAGGATCTCGATCATGGTGGACTTATCCAGGAACGTGGTGTCCACGTCGATGGTCTCCCACGAGTTCCACTGCTTAATCATACCGGAAGCTTCGTGCTGGTGGATGGTGTGGAGCGTGTGCTGGCTAGCCTCGAGCACGACGCGACCGCCGACTCCGGTGATGCCGACCGCGGCGTCGAGCGACTCGGTCACGAAGATCAGGTCGCTTAGGGGAAGCTCGTGAATGTTCATGCAGAGTTCAACGTAGTCAACCCAGCGGCCGATGGCGTTCTGAGCCACAAGCGAAACATGCTCGAGCGGGACGTTCACGAACTCGAGTCGCTGAAGCTTGGCACGCTCCGTGAAGACCTCACGGTTGTAGTAAAGCTGGTTAATCAGGAAGCTCTTGCCAACGGTGGGAGAGCCGGTGACGATGGTCTTTCCAAGATTCGGATCGAGCACCGTCACCGCGAAGGAGTCTAGGTACTCGCGGAACTGCTTCGGCATTTTGTCGTAGGCCACCACGGCTCCGGCTCTATCCGCAAGGAAACTCTTGTGAATGAAAAGCTGTCGTTCGTTGGTGGGACCACTGTTCGCGAGCGTGTCTGCGAGTGTATCCTTCATGCTGCCACCTCAAGTTTGGTTGTAGATAACGCTATCTTACCAACGCGCACCGTCGGCTTGCAGAATCTTACTCTTCAGAACGAAGTTCCCAGAGAGTAGAGAATCGGTTAAGCCACGCGGTGGCGGTGTTGATCTGGTTCGAGATCTCCTCCTCGCGACCCGGCGGGATGGTCCCGATGAAGTCGTCCGGCTCAGATAGCGAGGTGATGCCGGAGAGCACGTTGAGGAAGTTGTAGAGATCAACCTTCTGCTGAGGAGAGAGGATAGCCACTCCGTCACCTTCGACCTCGAGCTCAACGAACTCAGAGTCAGCGTGATCGGTCATTGAGCCTTCGGCGTCCGCCTCAAGCATCGCGTCGGCAGCAGCCTCTAGACCCTTGTGGTAACCGTCCTGCTCAGCGTCAGCAAGGTTACGCTCGCGCTCCTCGATGGCCTTTTCGTCAGCCTTCTTCTGCTCACGAGCATCCTCGATGATGGAGTCAACCATTGCAGAGGCCTTGTCGGCCGGCTGCCCTTCGGTCTCCTCGCGGATCTGTTCGGTGATCTTCGGGAGCTCACGCTTGATGTCTCGGGCCTGAGCCTCGGTAAGGCGAACCTCAGTGCCCTCAGGTGTTACGGACTCGATCATCTGCACAGCCTTTGAAAGGTCGAGCAGTTGGTAGCTTCGTGAAGCAGAGATGTCGAACTCGTGCTTCACATACTCAGCCCAGGTCTCGTACCCGAGAGCCTTGTAGGCCTTACCGTTGTGAGCCTGAGCTAGAAGGATGTAGGTCGCTGAGGCAGCGGCGCGGATAGCGTCGGTGATCTCGCGAGCCTTTGCCTCACTCATCTCAAAGTCTAGGTCATCGTCGGAGATGAGTAGATCAGTACCGTGGTCAAACGGATCAACATCGTCGTCGAGCTCAAGCTCTTCGAAGCCGTCGTCCTCCAGGTCGTTGATCTGGTCAAGAATGTCGCTCATGGTGTCCCTTTCTCAAAGCTGTAGGGAATATCGGAAGTAGGTTTAAAGCCCTGGTAAGAACCGTCCGAGAAACAGCACGAGAAGCGTCGGGATCAGAATGATCGGCACCATAGGGAAGTGCTTTTTCGTGAAGAGCTTCTTGAAGTCCCAGGAGCGGAGATAGATCGAGTTCGCTACATAGTAGACGATGAGAGCTACGAGCACTCCGTAGAGTGCGAGCTTTAGACCAGGTAGCACGAAGAACGGATAGATCGAGTAAATGAGCGTCTGCAGAGCTCGACCGTCAGCATCCCCAAGCCCCGGTAAGAATCCTAGAGCCAAAGCGATGACCGCAAACACAGCAAACGTTACTCGCTCGCTTTCGAGCCCGAACTGGTAGAGCAAGAAGATTGCGATGACGAGCGCAACGAGATTGCCGACTCGAGCCATCCATCTATCCACATAGAACACAGTCATGTCTGTGAAGCACGATTGGAACGTGGTGAACGCCACAACACCGATCACTGCCGCCATGTAGTTCGGTGCGTTGAAAGCGTACGAAACTACGCTCTCTCCGATCACGAACAGCAATCCGACGAGAGTAGAGTAGATCGCTAGACGACGCCAGTTAGCGTCTAAGCCTTTGTGTTCAGTTGTCCAGCTAGGCTTGTAGAAAAACGAGACGGCGCCTTGGGCTGCAACTCCAAGTACACCGATTGCAGCCCAAAGCGCCATCATAGTTCTTCAATCCTTACGAGCGCTCAGGGATCGCCAGGAGGAAGACGTTCTCTGCGAGAGAGTCGTCGTCATAGACCGGCTCCAGGACGAACGCCGAGTTAGCATCCTGCCACTTCAGGTTGAAGCGGTTTGTGGAGATCGGGCCGAGAGCCTCGTTGAGGATCGCACGGCTAAAGCGCACCACAACGGCCTCCTCCAGCTCACTGACCTCCTGGAGGTTCACGCGGAGTGTGTTAGTCTCGTGGATGTTCGAGACAACCAGACCCTTCTCCGAGATGCTGAGCTGGATGTTCGACTCATCGTAGACCAGGCTACTGATCGAGGCGATGGCGTTACGAAGCTCCGGCAGGCTGATGAGAGCCTTGCTGTCGGTGTTCGAAGCGCTCTTCTTGATCACCTGGTAAGCCAGCGGCTCAGCACTCGAGAGAGCGAAGAGCGCGATACGGCCGTCCGGGAAGACGTAACCGAACTTCTTAGCCTTGGCCTCGAAGATCAGCTCGATGTTGTCAACCGAGCCCTTAGAGGGAGCGATCATGGAGGCACGCTCAGCCGGAATGAGCAGGTTCGGGTTCTCGCTGAAGAACTCGGCACCGGTGCTCGGCACGAACGGGATCACGATCTCACCGAGAGCGTAACGGTCAGTAGCCATGACGGTGATGGTCTTCTCATCGGCGTCGAGCTTCACGTCAACGGTGCCGATCACCGGAAGCACACCGGCGTTGGTCGGGTCGGTGAGCTTCGCCAGACGGTTGATGGTGTCGAAGTACTCGGTGTCCGAAACAGAACCGATGGTTTCATAGTTCGGCTCAGCGCCGATACGAGCCTCGACCAGGGGAATGGTGTAGTTCTCCTGCGGGCGCTTGACCTTGAGCGAGGTGCGAGGGTTGTTGAGCTCCTTAGAGAAGGTCAACGGAGCCTCGTGGTCGCGAAGCGAAGCAGCGAAGCGCTTCAGGTACTGCGCGTCGAGAGCGAGCTTAACCTCCTCCTCGTCGTCCTCGAGCTCCACCTTGTCAACCACCAGGTTAGACTTGATGTAGGAGAGGCCGTTCGTGTGGGAGAGGTAGCCTTGGCCATCAGCATCTACAACTAGTGCGATGTAAGCCTTGTCGTCCTTGGTGTCGAGCGTCTTAGCGACCCAAGCGGTTGCTTCGACCAGGCTCTTTGTGTTCAGTACTAGCTGCATTGTGCCGGTAGCCTTTCGTTGTCTATACGTCTATCTTACAAAGTGTTTAGCAGTTTTAATCGACTGTGAGCGGCGGTCTAAGCGATTATGTACAGTAGGCACACATCCACACGTCTAACGTGGGAAAATCGCTTAGACCGCCGTCTACGGTGTTTCTCAGCCGAAGAGAGCCGGGTTATCGGCGTAGAGCTTGTTGAGCTTCTCAACATCCTTCATGGTGTCCATGGCGTGCCAGAAACCACGGTGAGTGTAAAGCCCGAGCTCGCCGTCGGAGGCTAGCTTCTGCAGCGTCTCATAGGCGTAGTCGCCGGACTCCGGAGTCACGCGGTCGAGCAAGCTGTTATCACAGGCCATGAAGCCACCGTTGATGAAGTTCTCGACGCTCGAGGCCTTCTCTACGAAGCTGGTGATCTGTCCATCCTCAACGTCGATGATACCGAAGCGCTCTTCGCGGCCGACGCCGGTCATGGTGACAGTGTTGTCCGTAGCGTAGTGCGTAGCCTCAACAGCATGGAGATCAACGTCGGAGACCGAGTCACCGTAGGTGAGGAAGAAGTCATCATCGCCGATGAAGTCCTTCGCCAGAGCGAGACGGCGACCGGTGTCAGACTTCTCACCGGTCTCCACCACGTGGACGGTCCAATCCTCACGAGGGTTACCGTGAATGGTCATGCCGTCGTGAGCGTTGAAGGTCACGCTACGGCCGCGGAAACCGTAGTCACGGAAGTACTGCTTGAACTGTTCGGAGCGGTATCCTACGAGTAGGATGAACTCCTTGTAGCCCTGCGAGTAGAAGTGTCGCATGATGTGGACCACTACCGGATCGTTTCCGATCGGTACAAGCGGCTTCGGGGTGAGTGTGGTCTTTTCGGCCAGGCGAGTTCCTTCGCCACCGGCGAAGATTACGACCTTCTTAATGCGGGGTTCAGTCATGGTGTAGCTCCTTTACTTCCTATGCTACCGAAGCTCAAGGCTTCTTCTTTGAAGCGAGGCTTCCTGTCGGTTCAACTTTGAACGTTCGTCCATCGACGAGCGTCCGAAGTTTTGTCTCACCGGAAGGCGAGAGGTGTGCAGAGAATGTGTCTAACTCGTCCACGCTCGTGAAGATCGCGGTGAGATCGTGAGTGTAGATGTGGTCGATGATCTGTTCCCACAGACCGGCTACTCTCTCCTGCTCGTGGTCACCGAGAGTTCCGATGCCGTCGAAGAGGAAGAGCTTGTGCTGCGAGGAGAGGATAGAGCTAAGCTGATCCTGTCCCTGGAAGCCTCGGAAAGCCCAGTTCGATAGCACGGACTCCGAAATAGTCTTCACCTGAGAAGGTGAAACTGTACCGTGGCCCACCATGCGTCGAATCACAGCGTAGGCTACGAAGCTCTTGCCGGCACCGGACTCACCGGTGAGGAAGAAGCTACCGGCCGGCTGCTTCTCGAGAGCATCCTTGATCTTGGCGATCACCGGCTTCTCGATCAGGTTCAGCTTAGCGTCACGCCAGCGACCGGTGAGAGCTGAGTCCCACTTCTCGAGATTAGCGATGCGCTCGGCACGGCGGCGACGAGTCTCGACGTGAGCGAAGCGCTCATCGATCTCTTTCTGAAAGTCCTTAAAGCCGTCGTAGTCAGTCTCGTTGTGCTTGACGAAGTTGAAGTCGTCGGTGACGGTGCTAGCGAGGAAATCGTCCTTGTCCTTAGCCATCAGATGCGGCCCCTTCTTCTGGAGGGCACAGCTTTCTTCCCGTCTGGAGCGAGGCGACCCTGGTCATACATCTTACCACGAGCGTCGAGAACTACTTCACCGAGCATCTGATTATCTCCGAGGATAGTGTCAAGTACAGTGACGTACTTCTCTTCAGTCCACTTCCCGCTGAGAACGAGCTTTGTGTAGAAGCGCTTGAAGTCGCGCAGCTCCCAGCCCCAGTCCTTCACTGAGCCTTTGAAGTACGGCTCAAGCTTCTTGTGGTAGAGATCGCCCTCCTTGAGATGGTCAAGGTAGCGGGAGATAAAGCCGGCGGCTTTCTGTGCGTCGGTAAGCTCGATAGCCTCTTCAGGCTCGAGATTATCGAACGTGAGCGCCGGCTGCTGCTGGAACAGCGGGTCGTTCTTGATGGATCCTGATTTACTCTTAGCCACGGTTCATCTCCTCTCTTAGAACTCTAGCTCGTCGTCATCGCCGAAGTCTAGGTCGTCGTCATCGGCGTATGAACTCAAGCTATTGAGATCATCGTCGGACAGTTTAGCCTCAACGTCCTTGCTTCGCTGCACCTCTCGGAAGAGAGAGCACTCTAGGTTTGAGTGACAGCGGATGGTCTTGCTCGCCTCACCGTTACGGTTCTTTTCGAGCAGGATGAGAGTCTGTGGAATCGTATCATCGATTGACTCTTCACGGTGAATAAGCACAACGATGAGCGATGGCGCCGGACTCACGAATCTGGCTTAGGCGCGGCAGTGCGTTCTCGTCGTCCTTGCTCTCACGGTTGACCTGGACGAGAACCATGATCGGGATACCGAGCTGCTTTGCGAGGAGTTTTGTGTTACGGGAGATGTCCGCAACGGCTTCCTGACGCGACGAGTACTTGCCACTAGGAGTGATTAGCTGTAGGTAGTCGATGATTGCGAAGTCAAGGCCCTGCGGTGACTGAGCAAGCTGTAGCAGACGCGCTCTGATGGAGTCGACAGTGACCTTAGGATCGATGTCGATCTGGATCTTCATGCTGTCTAGTTCAGCCTTAGCAGTCTGAAGAGTGCGGTTCTCTTCTTCTGAAAGGTTACCCTGCTTTAGAGCGTTGAGGGTGATGCCGGTGCTGGACGCGATCATTCGGTCCTTGATCTCGGTCTCACCCATCTCAAGGGAGAAGAACGCCACCGACTTACCGGCCTTAGCAGCGGCCATGGCACAGTTGACGGCGAAGACCGACTTACCGACACCGGTACGAGCACCGACAGTGATGAGCTGTCCCGGTAGCCATCCGGTGGTGTAGCCGTTGAGAGAAGGAAGAAGAGAGGGGATACCCTGCAGACCGGCGGCGTCACCGGCGTTCTCGGCCGCAACGCGCTTACGCTCCTCGAGAAGGGCGATGTAGCCGTCCATGGAGTTTTCCATCTGATAGATGGTGGACTCATCGGAGAGACTAAATAGAGCTTCGTCAAGCGACTCTCGAAGGTTACCGATCACCTCTACGGAGGATACCCCAGAATCAGTCTTGAGCAGGTCGTTCTGTTCGCGCAAGGTCATACGAATGAACGTTTTAGCATGCTGCTCTCGCACGATGTTGGCGTAGATCTCAGGCGGCGCCTCGAGAAGCCACTTCGCTCCGTCCTTAGCCAGCTTGTAGAGAGCCGCTACACCTTCCGCCGCCGCAAGATTTCCGCTCGCCTCGAGATTGGCCGCGACGGTCATCGGAGTAATCGGCTGATTGACTCTGTTGACCTCGGTGATGGCTTCGAAGATCAGCTGGAACTTGGGGTCAAGGAAGTTCGTCGAGTTGATGAGCTCGAACACTCGGTTCTGGTCTTCTGAATCGGCGAGCAAGACAGCGATCACGCGCTTCTGTGCTTCGAGATACAGATCCATCTTTGAATCCATTGTACTCCCTTACAAGTTTGCTGACCTATTCTAACAAGAAAGAAGCACCTGAGCTGACTACTCAGGTGCTTCTGTAGGTGGATAGGAAACTAAAAGTGGGGAGGGGTTGAGCCCGAAAGCCCAACCCCTCCCCGTGCAAACTCCCTATCGGGGGTCTTCCTTACGGAAGTCTTGTGTTACAGAGCCTCGGGCTTGGCCCCCTCTGCAGCCGGCGTCTTCGAGACCGAACGGTACTTCTGGAGGACGGTCTTGGAGACAGCCCGAGCATCCTCGAGCTCCTGCTTCCCGACCTCACGGGTCTTCTGAACGATCTTCGTGAGCATGTCGTTGATGTAGGCGCCGACGAGAGCCGCACGGTCCTGCTCAGCGACGACCTCGAGCACGTTGAGCACCTGGCGCCAGTTCTTGGCGTCGATGAGCTCAACGATGGACGGGAACAGGATGTTGGCGTCCGAAACACCGATGGTGGTCCAGTCGATGGAGTTCGGGTCCTTGATGACATCGCGCGGGTTGATGGCGCTGTTCTTCTGGAGCCACGCACGGAACGCGGTAGCGGCCGAACGACCGACAGTACCGGCGGCGATGGTGTCCTGGATCGAGGTCGCGTTCTCCTCGGTGTGAGCGAGGATACGGGACAGGTTGTCCCACGAACGACGCGAAGCCCATGCGTAGCGGAGGATCTCAGCCTCGGAGGGGTCGTTGTAGTTCACACCGAGCGCCTCGGGGGTACCGGTCTCCTCCGAGTTCATCTTCGAGAGGTAGGTCGGCGAGTCCTTGAGGAAGCGGACGATGTAGCCGCGCCAGCGCATCTCGTCAGCCGAGGTCTCCTCAGCCTTGCCCCAGGCGTTGAGCATACCGGTGTACCACTCCTCAGCGGTGGTCTTCCACTTGAGGAACACCATACGGTTCGTGGTCGGAGCGTCGAGCTCCCAACCGTCCGCGGCCTGCTCGGTCGGGTTCATGGCGCCGACGACGATGGTTTCCTCGGGCATGACCTCACCGTTGGGGAACTCGCGGTTCTGGAGCATGGTGAGGAGCGAGGCACGAACGGCCGAGGAGGTGTTCGAGAACTCGTCGAAGAAGAGGATGACCTTCTTCTTACGCATGATCTTGACCTGCCACCAGGGAGCCAGGTAGACGGTACCCCAGATCGGGTTGCCGTCGGCGTCGTCCATGATCTTCTCACCCTTGGGGAGGCCGGTCACGTCGGTGGGGTCCATCTGGGAGCCGAGGAGAGTGACGAGCGTGTAGCCCATCGAGTCGGCAAGGGCGCGCATCGATGCGGTCTTACCGACACCGGGCTCACCGACGATCATCGCAGGGATACGAGCGGCCATGACGGCGGCGATCTCCTGCATGGTGGTGTTAGTGTATTCAGCCATGAGCTGTGTTCCTCCGAGTTGGGGTTGTTTGCGAGACTAACTGTAACACACGATTTTGAGCAGTGCAACACGAGAGTCAAAACTTTTTCTAGCCCCGGAAACTCAACGGTTATCCTGGACCGGATACATAGCTATAGTACCCAAACGAGTATCGACCGCAACCGGCAACACTGTTAGAACCGGTCGGTTTCTCGGTAGGATAGCAGGTAAGCACTCCACGCAGAAAAGAGCACAGCCATGCTGACATCGCCGCTTAAGAACTCCAACCTCGAGCTTCTTCAGGCTCACGCCGGTGACTACCGCTACCCTCAGGATCTTGAGGCTTCCCACAACGCTGACAATCGTGGCGTTCACTCAAAGTTCTACGGCAAGGGCCCTGCGAAGATCAAGCTCACCGAAGAGTACCCGATCCACGAAGTCTTCATCACCGTGAACCACAAGGACACTCTTCGCGGTATGCACTTCCAGAGACCTGGGCAGCCGAAGCTCATCCAGGCTGTTTCTGGAGCCATCATCGGCAACCTGCTTTGTGTTGACCCAGAACTCCCGGAGTTCGGTGATGTAGTTAACTTCTCTCTTGCTGAAGGCGACGGTCGTATTCTGGTCCCTAGCAACTGGGCTCTCGGCTACCGTGCAGTAAGCGAGGAGACCACTCGCATTCTCTATCTGGCTGCTGCTGACTTCGCTCCCGGTGGCGACGGTGGTATCGATCCGTTTGATAAGGACCTCAATCTGTACTGGGGCTTTAACGAAGATGGGCAGCCTTTCCGCCCCGAAGACGCAAACTTGTCAGCCAAGGACCTCGAACTTCCGTCCTTCGCAGAGTTCGCTGATCCGGTCGGCTACTAAATAGATATAAGCTATAGAACACGTAAGCAATCAAGGAGTAAGTAAGCTATGGGTAAAAGAGTAGCAGTCACCGGCGCAGCTGGATACATCGGATCGCGGCTCGTTCCGCATCTAATCGAGCGAGGCCACACAGTTGTACCGTTTGACAGTGGTTTCTTCACCGACTGCTACGTGACGGAGGATCTGCGAGAGCAGTCGTCTGACTTCATTCAGCGCGACGTGCGAGAGATGACCGCAGCTGACTTCGTCGGCTTCGATACCGTGATCCACCTCGCCGGGCTTTCCAACGACCCACTCGGGGACATCAACGCGTCGCTCACCGAGGACATCAATAGCCGAGGCACGATCAACGTGGCTAAGGCTGCTAAGGAAGCCGGCGTCGGCCACTTCATTTTCGCTTCTTCCTGTTCGGTTTACGGTGGTGGCGCCGGAGACCGTGTGCTTAGCGAGCTCGATCCTGCAGACCCGCTCACTCAGTACGCATCTTCCAAGCTCGACGGCGAGACGTTCCTGGCCTCCATCGAGGACGAGAACTTCCGCACCACTTCGCTTCGTGCGGCCACTGTCTTTGGCTTTGCTCCTCGGCTTCGTCTCGACCTCGTCATCAACGAGCTCACCGCACAGGCAGTCGTCGGTCGTCCGATCACGCTCAACTCGCAGGGCAACGCATGGCGCCCGTTCGTCCACGTGGAAGACCTCTCTTCGGTTTACTCCACCGTGCTCGAGGCGTCTCCGGAAGACTTCAACCACACCGTCTACAACGTCGGCACCGAGTCAACCACCTCGACCATTCTCGAGATCGCTAACCTGATCTCGGACGCCACCGGCGTAGAGGTGAAGATCAAGGAGGGCGCTTCGCCTGACTCGCGCAACTACCGAGTCTCGTTCGACCGCTTTACCGAGGACTTCACTGCCTGGAAGCCGAAGTTCGACACTAAGGCCGGAGTCAACGATCTCGTTGAGAACCTGAAGCGCTACTCGTTCCAGGAGGACGGCCTCGGTGACTCTGCGTTCCGTCGCCTCCCGCGTATCCTCGAGAAGATCGAGGCTGGCCGTCTGAACAACGACCTGTACTGGGTCTGAAGATGGCTGATGTAATCGTTCTCGGCGGCGGCATCGTCGGCCTAGCTACGGCTCGGGAGCTTGCTCTCGCGGGCCACTCTGTCCGTGTCCTGGAAAAGGAGGACAGAGTGGCCCGGCATCAGACCGGCCGAAACTCCGGTGTGATCCACTCGGGGCTTTACTACGCTCCCGGAAGCCAGAAGGCTATCATGGGCGTGGCAGGACAGAAGTCCATGTTTGCCTACGCGAAAGAACGCGGAATTCTCAACGAGCGCACCGGCAAGCTAGTGGTGGCCACCGAGGCTCGCGAGCTTTCACAGCTTGACAAGCTTGCAGAACGCGCAAAGCTTAACGGCGTGCCTGCTCGCAAGATCACGGCTGAAGAGGCGAAAGAGTACGAGCCTCACGTGAACTGTCTGGCTGCGCTCCGAGTGGAGTCCACCGGTATCGTTGACTACACCGGTGTCTGCGAAGAACTTGCTAAGGATATCCAGGCTAACTCCGGAGAGATCGTCTTCGGTGTGACTGTCCACGGTGGGGAGACTAGCTACGGTAAGGTCAAGGTTCAGACGAACCTTGGCATCTACACGGCTGACTACATGGTCAACTGTACCGGACTCTACTCGGACAAGATCGCTAAGAGCTTCGGTGTCGATCCGGAGGTTCAGATCGTCCCGTTCCGTGGTGAGTACTTCGAGCTCAAGCCGGAGTTAGAGCAC
>Ga0308161_1000422_pt1 | contig 68432 bp, 82 predicted proteins | sample PhyFR2_FD_201034 | JGI IMG/M metagenome (GOLD analysis project Ga0308161, IMG submission 201034) | Phyllosphere microbial communities from UC Gill Tract Community Farm, Albany, California, United States - DLSLF.R2 | ecosystem: Host-associated > Plants > Phyllosphere > Unclassified | place: USA...
TGTATTCTATGTGCCATGATAGTGGTCAGCTATACTCCTGGAGTATTAAAAATTAGTAAAACACATAGAATATACAAAAATTGTAGGAAGAAATATTTAAAGTTGTGTATTCTATGTGCCATGATAGCGGTCAGTTATACTCCTGGAGTATTAAAAATTAGTAAAACACATAGAATATACAAAAATTGTAGGAAGAAATATTTAAAGTTGCGTATTCTATGTGCATCTAATTTTTCTTTTCAATAGAACTTACTATATTTTTAGATTACTATCATTATTTTATTAACAACATTTATATACTATTATTTTATTTTAAAAAATTAATAAACTTAATATATTTAAAGGCTATGCAAAAACAGGTTTAACTAATTGAATTTAAGAGATTTGAAAAAAATCAGGCACATAGAATACACAAATTGTCACATAGAATATACAATTAAGCACATAGAATATGCAAATTATCACATAGAATATACAATTAAGCACATAGAATACACAAATTATCACATAGAATATACAATTACTGATGAAAAAAGAAAAAGTATAACTAATTGTTAATCAATAGTATTTGCATTTTAATCCACAAAATAATTTCAGTTATTAACAAAAAAAAGAGAGTATTACTCTCTCTTTTCTAGTTCTGCTCATTATTAATCAATTCAATCATCTTATTATAATACTCTTCATTCATTAAATTAAGTGGTATTTTCCGATTAACTATTTTAGATAGTATATCATATCCAAGTGCATGATATTTAGCCTCTACTAAAGCTTTATAATGGTCATCTAATTTTCTTCTTTTCACAAGATAAACCATACAATTCAGAATTTTTAATGATTCTGAAGTTTGAATATTATCAATTAGTCCAACTCCTTCTTTTTTGGGGAAGAATCTAAACGCTACTTTCTGCTCTTTTTCTTTAATTGTGTAATTCATTCCATAGTGGTGTTGACTTTCATTAATTTCAATTTTAATTCTTTTAAAAAAATCATTTATATCATTCTTCCATGGACGAGTAATACCAAAATATTCACAGAGATACTGATATGATTTTTCAACAAAACCTATTTTAATGTATTTCTGATGCATCCACATCATGAACCTAAGAGTATGATTACTTTTAAGTGCTATGAGCACATCAGAATTAAAATTAATATAATGGTCCATATCCAAAAGAAGTTCCATTGTCTTTCTATGCATCTGAAACTCAATAAAACGGGAGTTTTTATTCCATTTAATCTTTTCAATGAATGGTATAAGTTCTACACTACCTTCAAGATCTTCTTCAAGGCTCCAATGCAAGTTTGACAACGAAATTAAAGCATCTTTAAGTTGAGAATTTCTAATATTTTGATTAATTCTTAAATGCTCAAACTTAAAAGTTAATTTAACTCTTTTATCCTCGGAGAAATTATCAAATAAATCATCAAACGAAAGTTGCTGGTTATTGCTATTAAATGAATCTTTTTCTTGTATTAAAGACTGTTGATCAGTTTTAATTGCTTTTAAAATAGCATTAATGATTTTGTTGGGAAGAAGATCTATCTGCTTATCTACAATAAAATCAATCAAAGATGTACCCCATAGCGTTTTTCGAATCTCCGGTTTTCCACTGTAAGATTTTACTATTTCTATTTTTTGAGGTTTAGAAATAGCCGAGCTTTCTGTATTCTTTTTTGCCATAAAATTCTTTTATTCAAACTTAAATTTAACTCTGAAATCTTCATCCAAATAAAGCTTAGCATCAAAAGTAGATCCTTTTAAGCTTGTCAGTCCCTTTATCATTGATGTTTCCTTACTATTAAGTAAATCAGAGATATTCTTTTCGGATAATTTTTTTCCGGCAGTTACCTTCCAGATAACAAAATCGCATCCACTTTTATACTGATCACAACCAAACCCTTTTAATCCTTCTATAATTCTTCCTGTTTTACACTTAGGGCAAAATCCAAAGGTAGCTTTTTTATTTAGTTTTAGTTTACATTCAATATTCAAAATATCAGAAACGATTCCTTTTATATAATTATTCAGATTAGAATAGAAAATATTGTCATTCAATTTACCATCAGCAATATCCTTTAACTCTTTTTCTAATATAGCAGTATTAGCAATATTTGAAACTTTCAGATCTTTGATGGTGTTATAATAAGCTAATCCCTTTTCAGTAGGAATATACTTTTTCTTTTCAATAGAAATAAATTCTAACTTTTTAAGTCTTTCAATAATAATTGGTCTTGTAGCTTGTGTACCTATTTGTACTTCATTAAGATCTATTTGTCCTTTAAGAAGAAGTAGCAATTCCGAATTCTCTTCTTTTAAAAACTTTCCAATATTAGTTAAATCTGGGATTAAATTAGCATCAGTATATAATTTTGGAGGCTGACTTTTTATCTCTACTAATTCTTTGGCTTCAATTTTAACTGACTCTCCTGGTATATACGAGAGATCTAAATTAAACCCATTTTCTTCATCCTCAATTTCCGGATGAAAAGAAAAAAATTTCCATCCTATTTCAACCAGTACGGAAGTATAGGTATAAAATTCTATTTCATTATTTTCAAAAATGTATTTACCCTTTTTATAAATAGCTTTTATTGAAAAGCTTTCTAAGCACTTATGAATAATAAGCTTATATACATTTTTTTCTACAATACTAAGAGTATTATAACCTTTAATTTCTCCTGTTGGAATAATTGCATCATGGGAACCTGTCAATTTACTTGCGTTCACAGATTTTGGTTTGTCTTGTGAAAAGGTAAAATTTAAATCTAATATTTCTCTCGCTAATGATGATAAATAGGATTTTAGATTACTATAATTCTCATCATTAATATAATTGCTATCAGTTCTGGGATATGTCGTTAATTTTTTTTCATATAAGCTTTGAGCTGCATTTAATGTTTGTTGTCCCGAATAACTAAATATATTGTTTGCTTCAACAATTAGAGTATCAATAGAATGGAGTAATGGGGGATATACATTTTTATAAGCTTCAATTTTTTCTTTAAATATATGACTAGGTTTTAAGTACTGGAAAAAGTTTTCGGCATCTTCTTTTCGCTCAAATATATTAGTCGCTGAGTCAAAGCTCTGTTGTTCAAATTGATGCTCAGTTACAATCCTATATGAAAAACTGGGCTTGAAATTCAAATGCTTTAAGTATCGTTCACATATAATTTTCAGAATTGCTGTTTGAACTCTTCCAATAGTTAAGAGATTTCTATTTCCTAATTTTAAAGTAGCAGCCTGTGTTCCATTAATACCAACCAGCCAATCAGAAATTGCTCTTGCATAACCAGCTTTGCCAAGATTAGAAACTTCTTTAGCAGATAATAAATTAGAAAATCCCTTAATAATGTCTCCTTTAGTAAGGGAGGATATCCACAGTCTTCTAAAAGGTAATTTTAAATTTAAAAAATTATAAACATATAAAAATATAGTTTCTCCTTCCCTATCGGCATCTGTTGCATTGATAATTTCAGTAGATTTTTTAGCTAAATCTTTAATAGTGTTAAGTTGCTTCTTTTTTCCAGGATCTACCTTCCCCTTTTGGTCCTTCCCAATTGTATATCTAAATGTCTCCGGAATAAGTGGCAAATAACTAAGATCCCAAGTAGTTCCTTCTCTATATACACTATCTTTTTCCAGTTCAATTAAATGCCCAAAACACCAGGTTATATAAAAATCTTTAGATTCTAAATAGCCATCTTTTCTTTGAAACCCACCCAAAGCTTCTGCATAATCTCTGGCTTGTGCAGGTTTTTCCGCTATTATAAGTTTCATATTTAATTATTTTGGGTGAAAATTTTATTAAAAAGATAGAAGAAAATACGAAAAGTCCTCTGATATGCCTGACTATTCGTTTTTAGATACTGCTCATTCTCTATATAAGCCAAAATACGTTGGTTAGCCTTAATGGTAGATGAGCGTTCCATCCCAAAAACAGTTGCAATTTCCAGAAAAGTTACTTTCATATTTTTTGTTGAAGACTTTTCCTTATAGAGAAAATAGATCATTAAACTTCTAACTAAGGTGATATCATATTTTTTCTCATGAATGCTACAATCATAAAAAGAGTGGAAAACGTTCATATACCTGTTATACTTTTCTATATTTACCATAATAAAAAGATTTACAACAAATATAAATAATTGTAACAAAACAAAAAACAACATGTAACATTTAATAAAATTAAAATGTTACATGTTAAAAAAATATAATTGGTTACAATTTCCTTTTTACTTTATATTCTGAAACTTCCTCGTTGAAATCAAACCCCTTTTCTTTGTTATTAGATCGGACTTTCATAAAATTGCATACATCAACATAAAGCAGATCATAGTTTTTTATAATATAACTAGCTAGAACTCTATCATTATTAATCTCTGAATTGATAACCAGGATGTTTTTATTTTCACCTGAAACTCCTTTTAGGATGTCAAAGTTCTCATATGAAAACTTTGCAGCATTGTTTTTACCAATCCCTCCTAATTGATCTGAAAGAAGAGCTTCTTCTAGTAGCTTAAATGAATCTAAAACTTTAATATTAAATTTCTCACCATCTATACTTACTTCTTCAATGGGATACTCAACGGCTTTCAAGGCTTCACTATTGGTCAATTTTATTTCCAACTCTTGGCTCTTCTTGTTTAAATCTAAAATTTCCTGTTCTTTATCAAACTTCAAAGTAGATTTAACAGCTAATCTTATATTTTCACCTTCTAGATGCTGCTTTAATCTAAGGTTATCAGATAATCTTTTTTCTACACTATTAAAACAATTAATAAAAAAGTTTTTGGGAGAATTTTCATTATCGAAATTAATTTTACCATCATTATAGGTATAAAAGATATTATCGTTCCCTATTCTATTGATCTTAAATACCACCCCATCCCAAAAAGTATTTTCAGCTTTTAGTTCAAAACCATACATTTCTCCAATCGTTACCTTTTCACCCTGTGTAAGATCCTTGACTTTATTCCTTAGTTTAAGAAAGTAATTATATATTTCAGCCTTTTCTGCATCAGAGGATAAATCTTTGTATTTAGGCAGGTTCACCCTAGTCCCATTTTTATCATATTGCACATTATCTTTATAACATTGTACATCTTCTTTACAAAAAACAAGAATTTTATCTAGCTCTGTAATTCTATCATTATTTCTAGAAATATTTCTTTTGGAATCTGCAACCTCGTTGATAACAAAAAGTTTTTCCTGTTCTAACTCTTTTAATTTTCTATCAATTTTAGTTTTTTCTAACAACGTATTGTCACCCATCAGCTGCGCCTGAAGTTCAGCAAGGCCCATTCCTGTATTCTCATCCATTTCGCCCTCATCAGCTATCCTTCCTATATTTGAAGAGAGACGTATTTGATCAATAAACTTAGCCTTATTTTTATTTAAATCTATTTTATAATTATCTAAGGTCATTTTGGTTCCCATAATTCCAATATTAACTTTATTTCCATTATGAACCTTGGCTATCCAATTCCCTTTTCTCTGTCCTCTTCCATCTCTTTGCTCAAACTCACTTGGCTTCCAAGGAATAGTTAAATGTTCAATATTAATTAATCTTTCTTGAACATTTACTCCAGTCCCAGCATTCTTCGTTCCACCGATCAAAATTCTAATTTCTCCAGAATTCATTTTTTCATTTAAGATCTCTTTCTTCTCCGACCAATTTTGTACAAAGGCAATTTCACCTTCTGGAATACCGGACTTCATTAGTTTATACTTAATATCATCATATACCGAAGTAAACTGATTGTTTTTATAATTATCTTCTAACTCTTGGAAGGATAATTTCTTTTTACTCGTACCTAGATCAGAAAACACTATTTGAGTTCCTTTTTGATTATCATACTTTCTATAAAAATACAACAGTTTTTCAACCATAGTATTTATTTTAGATTTGGGATCATCAGGATATGAAGAATTAATCAATCTCATGTCTATTGACGCTTTAAAAGCCAAATTCATAGCCAATATAGAAAGAGCTGTATTTTTTTCATCCAAATTAATTGGCTTATCCAAATTAAGATTCTCAGGATTAGCAGTCATAAGAAAATGAGCTAATTTTCGATTAAAACGTTTTTGTAATGGTGTCAATTCTGACATTGTCAATGTTTCAATCTTATCAGGTCTGTCGATTGCGCCTGGATTTATCCTGGCATTCATAACATGAGCCATTTGATTGTACATCAATGCAAGCTCAGGTATATTAATAAAGTATCTGAACCGTTCTTTCGGAACAATATTATTAACAACATTAGCTTCAAATTCAATAGATTTCACCGCAAAATTAGCTGCCCAAGCATCAAAATTAAGAATACCCTTTTCTTTCAAAGCATTAGGTGTCAAATATTTTTGCAATAAATAGAGCTCTGTCAAAGAATTTGAAATAGGAGTTCCGGAGAAAAATGTTGCACCAAAGTCACCTGAAGGTGTATTTTTTTGAATAGTTCTAATTGCCGTAAGAATATTCATTGTTTCCTGCCCTCCTGTTGTTTGACCTAATCCCGCTACCCTAGCATGTCTTGTTTGAAACTCCAAATTTTTAAATTCATGACTTTCATCAATAATAATATGATCAATGCCTAAATCTGCAAAAGACATCACATTCCTATCATTTCTCTTTTCCAATTGAAAGAATAAGCTCTCTCGTTTTGCTTCTAAAGATTTTTTTCTCTTTTCTAAACCACTAAGCTGCGCTTTTGAAAAATCCTGTTGATGTGCGAAATACAAGTTTTCTTCAATATCAGAAATTTCTTGTTCATAGATTTCAAGAAAAACTCTTTCATCCTGTGGAATTCTTACAAATTGTGAATGAGACATAATAATAACATCCCAATCATTATTTTTAATTTTATTCAAAAAGATCTCGCGATTTTCTGGTTGGTAATCTTTGGACGAAGGAAACAAAACTCTCGCATCTGGGTATAAGCTTTTATATGCAAGCGCTAGATCTTTGACGTTTGCTTTTAATCCAATTATAATAGGCTTTTTAATAACATTCAACCTTTTCATTTTATTTGCAAGGCAACACATTGTTAAAGTCTTACCAAACCCAACTTCATGATCTATTATGCCTCCTTGGTTCATTAAAGCATGCCAGACAGCATCCTTTTGATGTTCATAAACTTCAGAAATATTTAAACTAGACAGATTTAAATCAGAAAAATCTAATAAAAATCCATTAGGTTTGGGAACAACAATTGCATTAAAGGTCGTATTATAAATTTTTTCTAGCTCCTGTTGTTGTTCTTCCTTTATAAAATTAAGATAATTACTATAAGCATTCTTAATATTTGTAATTTCTCTTTTATAAAAATGAGTTGCATCATGGTCCGTGTGAATAATTTTCTTTCCATCAAATTCCTGGGAATAAGTAACTACAGGGTAAATATCATAAAAAGCATTACTAATAATATCTTCAGGACGGATATACCTATTATTTATACATTTATAGCTTGAATATTTCGTTCCTTCTTTTAATGCTTTCACCGAAAAAGTATCTGTTCCTTGTGAAAATAGAATACTAAAAGTTGATTCAAAATAAGAATTACAAAATTCATTTAAAATAGCTGAAGGAATCCAACGGCTGCCAAACTGCTTATTGATTTTGTGATAAGGTATTTTCTCCGGAAGGACATTTAAAAGTTCATTAACGACTTTCTCTTTAATCTCAACATCCAAATCCAAAGCGGTAATTCGATCTAATTTTTGATAAATATTCCCTGCCAAGAAGACATCTTTTAATTCGAAATCCTTTATAATAGGATTATAGATAATTAAATCCTGAAGATCTTCTTTAACTTGACCCAATTCAATACCACAGACTGAAGCTATAAACCCAATATCAACTTTCCCCTTAGTATTAATTGATTTAACTAAACCATCTTCAACAGAAAGATTTTGAAAAATCCCTTCAATTTCTCTCTCATAGCCTTGATTAAAAATCGAAGCTTTTTTATATCCCTTTGAGAAAAGGTTACCCTGTTCTTCGTTTTCTAATTCTAATGCCAAAAGTACTGGAACAATCGAAGGAGAAATAGATTTTAAATATGTTTTATGATCAGTTATAAAACCAAATTTTGAAGCAAAAAAATCATAACTAATATTTAAATTTTTGATTAAATTGCTAAAGACCCTCTCAATAGAAGTATGAACTTTTTCATCCTCAATTTTATGAGCAGATCTATAAGCTTTCAACTTTCGTTCAAAGAATGTTAAACTGTTATAATCACGATATATTTTTAATGCGGAAACAGTAATTTCTTTTCCTTCTTTCTTTTCAAACGAAGCATTTTCTAACGTATAAAGGTTATCACCACCAATATTCTCAATATTTATAATCTTTTGTACATTCTCACTTTCGTCCAGAAGAAGCATTCCAATCTCCGGTTCCTTATGAAAATAAAAATCTAAATCAATCCTATAAAGTGTTGCTAGTTCTGGTTGATTAAATCTTTGAAAAAAATAATTTTTAAAATTATTTCCATCTTCATTATTTGTACTTTCTACGAATACTTCCAAAGAATGTTCTTTAGAAAACACTTCCAAAGATTCTGAAAATTGTTCTAAATTCTGTCTAAAATCTTTTGGAAGCGTAAAAGCTTGTATAGGTTTAAATAAAGATTCATTTTTAATATATGAGTCTATCGCATATAACGCTTTATTTGAAGCTAAGGAACGCAGAATAGTTGCTACCGGAATCTCATACCCTCTGTACATCGCTTTGATTACAGCCAAAGGATAAAATGCAGCCTTTTCCTCTTCAGAAACTTTAACCCTTAATAATTGAAGTAAATCAATCTTAGAATTGCTTTTATGTAAATCAATATCAGCAATTGTTTCAAATACTATTTTTTCTAAAATATCTGTATCAATATTATGATTGTATTTTATTTGCAGGGGTTTAAAATGTAACTTCTCATCTAAAAGCTGAAGCATTTCTTCCCTTTCTAATTGGTAGTTATATTCCGGGTTACCATACTGATTGGTATCTATATTTTTTTCTTTTCCCAAGAAACTAATATTAGGATTCATCACCACAAACTCATTGAGAGTAATATCATTTTCGTCTGTATAAGTGCCAATAAAGGTTTCATTATAACTTACTTCCTGTTCTGATTGTACTGAATTTTTCACTGCAGATATTAAATGAGAAGTAACTTCAGTTCCATTATTTGTGAATAGGTTATTAGGCAATGTAATAATATGATCAAAACTTAACTCATTGGCTAACATTTTCCTAAACTCAAAATTAGATCGGCTATTCATTAAACCAGCTGAAGAAATTATGGATAGTTGCCCACCTTCATTTAGAAGCTTCGACGCATGATATGCAAAGAAATTATGAATTTGATTTGTTATGGCTGCATCATATCTAGGGTACGCGACTTTAACATCACCAAATGGGATATTAGAAGCAATAAAATCGAAGGTATTTTTAAAATCAACTTTTTCAAATGGAAGATTGATAACACTTACTATGTCAATCCCTTTATATTTCTCTTGAAGAATTAAAGCGGTAAGATAATCTTTTTCAACAGCAGTAATAGCATTGATATCCGGAAAATATTTTAAAATCTTGTCCACATAAATCCCCATTCCGGCAGAAGGGTCAAGAAATGAATTTATATTTAGATTTTTTTCATGAAATTTATTAATAATTTGGTCAACTAGATCCTCCGGAGTAAAAAAGGAAGTGAGCGTTGCATTTTTGATATCATTCCAAATGATATTTGAATTCTGAGGAAAGTTTTCTAATAAAAAATTATAAAACTCTTTAATATCCTTTTCCATTGATAAATCATACTTTGAAATATTATCAAATAAAGACCATTCTTTATCAATTGGATATAGGAGAGCTTTAATACCACCCCACCCTATAAATAAATTAAGGATACCTATTTCTTCTGATGTAGGTATCCTATTTTCATTTTTTAATTTTAAAGCCGTCTGTAAGGCTTTGATATTCTGTGAAAGAGCATTTTTAGGAGAAAAAGCCATAATTTGTTTTTTCTCAAAAGTAAAAACACTCGTAAACTATATTAATAAAAGTGAAAACTTTTTATAGCCAATAGTTAGTAATGTACTCATCTATAATTAGGGCAACCTTCTCTTTAAATTCCTGATGGTAACCAATTGTTCCATTCTCCTGAATAATAATATACTCATCTGCAACATTTTTCTCAGAAATATTTGCCATAATGGCGCCTATCTCACTATTGAAAAGTCCCATATTTCGCCAATCATTCACAGTTGGTCCAAATTTTTCCTCATTATTATCAAGAATTTCATGAATTAGTAAAGCCATTTCCGGATTATAATTGACATTTAAAAATTCTTTAATGTAGATACGTTGTTCTAGCTGTTCCATATCAGCAATATATGGCTTCACCTGTTCAACGATTTCGTGAAGAGTTTTAGGCTCCAATCTCATATCCGGACGATAAGATAGAAACCAAAAACTAATAGTTGCTTCAACAAAGTTCATAATTCTAAATTTTAAGGGTTAACTATTGTATTTATTATTTAGATAGTACTCAATGGCTTCATTAATAATTTCACTCATACTAACTATTTTATCCTGATCGATTAAAATTTGCTTTCGAATTTTATCAATAGCATCTTTTGAATTGGCAGTAATTGTAAATGATGTTATACTTGATTTTCTCTTTTCATTAGATTCTTTTGTATCATTTGTTGTTCCAAAATCACTTTCAGAAAATTTAGCTTCTAAATTTTCTTTCTCGGATTTTCTTTTGGTTGCGCACATATTTAAATATATTTTAAATTTAATAATAATTATCTTACTCTATTTTTAATCTCATTATAAAGACTTTTGAAGTCCTCAGCTCCTATACTGTTAGGTTCATATTCAAAAATGGTGAGATTTTGATTAGCAGCTCTGTCTATAGCTGTATTTTCTCTGATAAACGATTTTAGAAAATGCTTACTGATTACCGGATGGTTTTTATATGCATCAACAAAGGTTTGAAAATTTACTTGATTTGTTTTTGCTTGATTGATAAATATTCCTGCAATATTTATTTTCTTATTATGTTTATTTTCGATATTTTGTATCGAACCAAGTAAGGTAACAATCCCTTCATAAGAATAATAATCGGCCTTAATTGGAATTAATATATAATCTGAACTATACAATGCCATTTCAGGTATTTGAGTTTCTTTCTTATCTTCATAATAGATTGCCGGTGGACAATCTATGAATACATAATCAATTTTCTTTTTACTAAGGTCATTTAATTGCTGTAAAGAAGTAAGTAAATCATCTACCTTGAATTTTTCTGGATTAAAGTCTTTTGATCCTTGAATAATTCGAAGATTCTTAATTTCACTTCGTTGATATGCCCAAAATCCCTTCTTCTTTTCAATGAAATCTACAACCTTGTAATCATTACTCAGATAACGATCTTTCGGTATAAATCCTTGAGAAATGTTAGTTTGAGGATCGAGATCAACAATCAAAACATTATGCCCTTTTTGAGCAAACAATGCTGCTAAGTGGAGAGTTGTAGTAGTTTTACCTACTCCTCCTTTATTGTTAATAACAGTTATAATTTTCATATTATATTATTTAAAGCAAACATACAAATAAATTATATAATATATATAATTTATTATTAAATATTTATTACTAAAAAATATAACCTATTAAATAGAGTTAGATTGATCAATTAAAATTCTCATCATAAAGTTTTCACTTAATATAAAATGTAACAATATTTTTTTTTTATTTGTAACAAGCTAGAATGTTATAATGAAAGATTTTGTTAATAGTCTGAATGAAGAATACCATATTTTTCAAAAAAAATATAAAAATAAAAGAAATATAAATGCTCCTACTATTTCGGGGAAAAAAGTTTTTGGTCTATCAGGTTTATATTTAAGTCTACATACATTTAATAATGATTATCAAAATGAATATTATGATTTAGAGACGATAAAAACGAACAACATAGAATATAAAAACATTGAGTTAAAAAGTATAAAAATTATTGATTACAAAGTAAATAATGAAGTCCTATGTTTTAAAAAAGATATTTTGGATTTGATTTCTGACTTTGATTTCAATTATCCTGACAAAGAAGCATTAATAAGATTAAAAAAGGCATTGCTCAAAAAAGATATTTCTGGTTTTTCAAAAGATTCAAATATTGTGAAAAGCTTTGGAGATATTATAGCATTACCGATTAAAAATTTTTCTTTTAGTCAAACAGAAATTATAAACCAATATTTTCTAAATATAAAAAAACATATCCAAAGAAAAGATCAGGAATCTATTGAAAAAGAAATATTTGAAAACCTATTTAATAAAAATAATACGTATAAAAATGATTTATTTTTGAAGGAACTAACCTATTTTGATCTCAATAATAAACTAGATAATTATATAGATCTATCAGGTTTTAGTAAAGTAGACATTTCTAATCAAATTATTTCTGATTATGAAAAATGTGAAGAAATAACAGAAGATATTATCAAAACTATTTCTCATAAAAATAATATTAGAATATAAAAAAGATAGTTTAAAAATTAGACACATGTATAAGCCATAATTTTCACCTCTAAACTTAAAGTTATGAGCCAAGATAGAAATATTTTTAATCGCATTATAAATTTTTTCAAAGAGGCTAATCCCCAACAAAATGAAAAAGATTATGAAAACACCAATTTCAACTTTCAGGAAGATGAAGATACTAAATATCTTAAAACTTCGTCAGGGCAAACTTTACCGTACAAAATCTTCCAAACCAACGATTCTAATAGACACCCCAATCTCCTATGGAGGAAAGAAGACCAAGGAAGTGATTCAGACTACTCGCTAATAGAAAGACGCTTTACTGAGCAAAGACAATTTTCTTTTGTAGGAGGTGATAAGATTGAAAATTTAAATGATGTCGCTTGGTTGTTTAGGTCTCTAGAAGATGATGCTATTGAACACGCTTTTATAGCCTACAGATTCCATGATGACAGTTACATGATTCAACATCTCTCTTCCGGAGGAATTAATTCGGCTATTACTGATTTAAGATTAGTGGCCGGAAACGCAATAAAATTAAATCCTAAAAGCATCACACTGGTACACAATCATCCTAGTGGACAATTAAAAGCAAGTCATGATGATAGGCAGCTCTTGCGCGTCCTCAAAGGTTTTTTTAACCATACAGATATTACGGTTGAAGACGGGATTGTAATAAATTTGAGAAGTGGGAAATATTTAGTATTTGATGATGGAGGGCTTAACCAAGTAGAATCTTTTGAACAACAGAATCAAGAACAGAATAATGTGCAGGTCTTTAGTTTTTCTAAACAGGTATATGTTGAAAATTACAATCCTATCGTATTAGATAAGCCGGATAAAGTTGCAAGTTTTATTAGTAGTCAAAAATTTGGTGTATCTGATAAAACAGAAATGTTAGTTCTGAATAACAATTTAGAAATTGTGGGTAAAGTTGTTTTACCACAAGAAAAACAAGTTGAAAAAATAACAGAAATACTAACTATTTATGGTGGAACAAGAGCAATTCTTTATGGTAATAATGTAACTCCTACAATGGTTAACTACTATAATACAAGATTAGCGAATGTTAATTTACATATAGAAGACGCTATAGAAATAAAAAGTGAAAATGCACAAAAACTATATAAATCGTATTTAGAACAAGGCTTAATTAGAGAAGTAGAAAAGAAACTAGAATTCGAGCCTAATACCTTTGAGATAAAAAGAGTACTCACTGAAGAAGAAAAAGAACTTGTCATAGATTTCAAAAATTTTCTTAGAGATTATAGAAATTTAGAAGCAATAGTAACAGACCCCCGGTTACCAGTATTTGCTGAACAAGCACTTGTTCTTGAGAATAAAATTAAAGAATATACAGAAGCCAAAAAATTATCATTTACTGATTATCACCGTGCATATTTTCTAAATAGATCAGCTGATGTTATTTCTTCTGACCGAGTATTAATTGAAATGATAACATTAAACCAAACAAAAACATTAAATATGGAAAAAGTTGATTTATCGGAAATTTTCTCAAAAATTTCTGATTTATACCTTGAAAAAGTTATGGACGAATATAGTATGGGGCCAGATCCAGATGCCTTGAGAGAAGCTTCAGAATTATTCAATTCTCTTTCAGAGGAACAAAAAGAAAAATATTTGGAATCCCTTGAGACGCTACTCCATTATGATTTTGCAGATGAAAATATGACTCCGGAAGAAATAGAAAGTTTTGTAAAAGAGGTTAAATATACTCTTTCAAATGCTATGAACCTTAATGATGAAGAGGAAGAAATTACTAATAAAAATAGAGAAACCCATTCGCTAGAATCCAATCCCTATTCAATAGCTGAAGGAAATTGGGATTGGGTGAAGAATAATGAAAAATATACTAATCTAACTCCTAAATATGCTGTTTCCATTTTATTACAAAATAATGGAGAAAAAAAATTACACTTCATTGACAATAGAAATCAAAATGTAATCGTAATCGACAATGTAGCAGTTAACCAAAAAGTAATTTCAGATTTATATGCTAAGGAATTAGAAAAAAAAACTGATTTGAGCAAAGGACTTACCAATACTCAAATTGATGAGAAACAAGCCTTACACTACAAAAACTATGAAGCTGAAGCTAAAAAACTCGGAATTATTATTACACCAAACATAGAATCAGGTCTTGATCCTATTGCAGAAATGGCTGGCCTTGATGAAAATTTCTTTATTATAGAGAACCTTCATATTACTCCTGAGCAAAGAGATCCTGAAAATGAATGGGAAGATCCTGAAGAGCTAACAGACGAGCAACTCAGTAAAATTCCTGATGTCTTACATGGATTTGAACTTATGTATAGTCATAAAAGAGATTTAGCACTAGGTCTTTTAGAATTTAGAAGAAATGGAGTATTCTTTTCTATTGAACCAGACAGAAGAATCTTAATGACTTATTTGGATGAAGAAACAAATACCCATAAAAAACACCTCACAGTTAATGAGGTAAAATTCATAAATCAAAAAATAGAAACAGAAAAGAATAAACAACCACTCGATAAAATTCCTGCCGGACAAGACTTATTTGAAAACATTCCTGAGGAATTAAAGACTGTTTATGATAAATGGCAGCAAAAGATAGGCGATGGACTTGATTATGACGATTGTGCAAATTTTCAAAAAGAATGTGAAGCTCTAGGTTATACGTTTGATTACGGGTTAGATGCCGAACCTTTCAATTTACGCCCAATAGATTTAGAAAAGCAAATACAACAAGATCAACTAAAAATTAAGAACCTTGCTAATTATTTCTTATTTAATCTGGATGCCCAACAACTAGAAGAAGTAGAATCCTTGTATCATTCTTTGTCTTCTGAGGATAAGGAATATTTTAAAGAAAATTTACCAAAACTTATTGAAAATACACTAGGAGAATTAAATGAGAAAACACCTTCTAAAGAAAGTGTTAGTGAAATTACAGATTTGGCCCTAGAACATATCAAAAATTTAAATATTAACAATCAAAAACAACAAATAAGTATGGAAAATTCACAAAAATCACAAGATTTAAAAAATGATAATATTATACCAGCTCCAAGTATAAATGAATATTTTAAGAATTATGTTATCAATACTAATACTCCATTAACACATAAAGATATTTATGCTTTTATTACTCAGGCAGGAACCAAAGAATTAAAAAAAGTTCTGAATCAATTTGATAGTAATATTATAGTTCCTGAAACCATTGACAAGAACAGCGTACTAAACACTATTGTATATCCTATAAGAGAAATGTCACTAGATAGGATTAAAGAATTAAAAGCTAATATGGAAAATATTTGTAATAAGAGTATTTTAGAGAAAAACTATAGCGAATCACAGGAAAATCCTACCATAGACTTTAATGAATATTACGCTAAAATAAGGTCTGAAATTAAAATTGAAAAACCAGTATCTCATCAGGATATATATGCTTTTTTTAATCTTCCTAATATACCAGCAATAAATAAGTTAGAAATATTAAGTAAATACGTAGAGTTGAAGAATTTTAATATTAATTCAAAACACAGTAAGACAAAAATATTACATGATATCGTTTATCCTTTGAGAGAAAATGGACAAAGTGAGGCTTTTAAAACTGACCTTGTTAACTTATACAAAAATTCAACAGCAATTATACAAGAAAGAAAGTCTTCAGAAAATAAGAATAATCCTCATATTGAAGACTTTGATCAATATTACCAGGATATTGCCCTTAACTTTGATACAAATAAAAATATAACCCATACAATTGTTTATGCTTTCGTTAATGATAAGAATGTATCGGATACTGCTAAAATGGAGTTATTAAATAAATTCACAAATCCTAACGGGGATAAATTAGATTTGGTGGATACACCCGAAGAATTGTATAAACTTTCAAAAAACAAAGTATTAAAGGAATTGATCTACCCACTAAGGGAAAATGAGGGAAGTTTAGAAGAAGAATTCAAAATGGAATTAAAGGCTTCTTTTATCCAAAGCCGAGAACAAAAGGAAGGTTACCAAAATTCATTATCAAATATTGATTTTGAAAAAGAAAAACTAAAAACTTTCAATATTGACCACCTTAATAAATTGTCATCAGACGGAAAATTAGAATCTTTCTTAAATAAGCTGGAAATTGACCTTCCAAAAAACGGAGAAAACAATACTTTTGTAAAGGCAAATATGCTGCATGAAATTAGTAAAAGTGAAAAGGATATTAAAGAAGTTATTCAGTCTTTAGATGAATATCAAAGACAACAGAAAAATATGAGTTTATGATAAGAGTATGTTTTTTCAATGAAAAGAGTGGGGTGGGTAAAACTACCCTTTCAATGTTAGTTGCCAAAACAATTTCTACAAGATTTAATAAAAATGTGTGTATTGTTGATACTGTACAAGGATATCGCAATCTTACCTCAAGAAGAAATGAAGATTTAGAAAGGTTCCAATTCTCAAAAGATAATATTACTCCGGAAATTGTTAATGTGATCAATTATGAAGAGTTTGAAAAGAAATTTAGAAATAATGATGAATATGATATCATATTCTTTGATGTGCAAGGAATTTCAGAGGGCGTAATTGATTTTCTTTTAAACTCAAATTACATTTTTATTATTTCTGACTGTGAAAGTGAGGAAGACTTTAAAATAGACCGTAATTTATATAAACAAATGCAATCTGTAAAGTATGAAAAGGGACTTAGCTTAAAAGAAGTTTTTATAATTTTCAACAAAATTATACCAGATTCTCATACTTTAGATAACATAAATCTAAGCCACCTTAACATCGTAGAACCTGCTTTAAAATCAACCCCTATTCTAAAAAGAATTTCTACCGTATCCGATTTTCAGATGCCTGAAGTTAATGCTTTAAGCTCTGAAATTTTAAAATTAATAACCATTAATGAAAAACAAATTGAATTAGATTATGAAAAATTCTAAGGCTAAATCTAATCTTTTAGAAAGGCTTAATATCAAGAAATCTCCGGAACCTCTAAATGAAAATGTTGAGTTGCTTCTAAAAAAGTATAAAATTGATGCTGACTGGTTGAAGAAAATGAGTGATAAAATGAACACTCAGACAGAAAGTAAAATGATACGTATAAAACTAACAAACCTCGAAAAACTTATAGAACTACAAAATGATTTCAAAAATGTAGGCATTACACTTTCTCTACCATATATTGTTAATAACCTATTAGAAGAATCTTTAGATAAGCTATTTTCATAATAACTTATATAATTATATATATTAAATAACTTATATAAAATATTAATATAAATAAATTATTGTTTTATATTTAATATATAACTAACTTTGTGTAATAACTAATATAAACTATTATGTTTGGAAAAAAGTTTTTTGATATAGTAACTCCTTACAATAGAATATTTCTAACAATTCAATTGGAAGATAATGATGTCATTACATTACCTGCTAAAAACACAGCGGTTTTCTTCTTAACCAACGGAGATACGATAATGTTAGATGAAATGGACAGCTTAGATGAATTGGTATTCCTTGACTATGGTCTTTTAGACCCTAAATCAGAGACCAAATTTTTAGAGGATTTTCAGGCTTTTAAAAAATTAGCAAAAAAAGAACTTCTAAAAGATCAAAATTTAATCTTTACTGTGGTAGGAAAAATAATCTATGGTAAAAATTGCAACATCATGTGCAAAATTTACGATGAATCTAATCAATAAAATTATGGTAAGAAATATTTATGATGATAATACTTTAGATATCAATGATCTTTCAGATCTTCCAGAAGGAGATATTTCTATTGACATATTAGCAAAAGAAGGGAATAACATTCTTTTTGAAATGGGAGAAGACTTTTGGAAATTAAAAAACGGTGAGTTATACCAATTCCCTGATTTTGTTTCATTAAGAGATGGCTTACGAGGAGAAAAAGTATATTCCGATGGTGATGACAATAACAAAGATTATGCTATAGCTATTATCAATACCTTAGATAGTACAAAATTTGAAAACCTTCCTGATTTTAGTCTTTCCCAAAGAACAGAATATATTTCAGATGCTCTAAACCCTGTCACTGGTTCTTTTAGACTACCAATGAAAATTAATAAGGAAGAAAATTTAAGAAAAAAAGAGAAAATTGACAGAGTAGTAGATGATGCTACAAAAAATTTTAATCAGCAAGAGCTTAAACCAATTACGGATCTGATAAAGTCTTCTTTATCGGTCCTATCATTATTCTTACTTTTTTCTAAAAAGAATAAAGCCAAATTGGAAAAAGAAAATCTGATCAATAAAATTATCCGGGCATTAGATAATAAAGATATTAAAATTAATAATTTACTTGAAGATCGAGAGTTACAGGCACAATTGCCTGAACTAAAAGAAATTCTGTCAAGATATAAGTCTAAAATAGTTACAATGCCTTTAGACAAAGAGATATCTAAATTAATGGATGATGAAAGTTTACTATCTGTTGCAGATCAATTATCTGAAAATTCAACATTTAATAATTCAATAGGATCTTTAGTATTCAAAAAAATTGAGAACAAATTAAACAATGACTTAGAAATTGATGATGTAAAAGAAATGATTTTAAAAGCCTTTGACAAAAGCCCTTTCAATAGTATTGATGAATTTACTCATCATAATATTATAGATAATTTAGAGGAGTTTTATTATGAAAATAAAACCGTTACTTCTCAACAATATAATCTTGCAGGTTCTTTTATTAATGCTTGTATTAATGAAAAGGATAAAAATTCTATGTCTGCATTTGTTGATACTGATCAAATAGATAATCTTTTAGATAATATTACAAATGTTATTAAAAAAATTATCGACAAAAACCTTACTAATACACTTACAAGAACTTTATAATGGCTCCATCTGCAATTTTAATAGCATGTTTGATTCTAGGTACTTCTTTTTTTCTATATTATTTGAAAGTAATGCTTCAATCAGGAAAGAAAAAAGAAAAAACCGCTAATATAGGAACTGATGAAGATGATTTATTTTTGATAGAAAAAGCTAAAGAACTGAATATGGTTCAAAAAGCTAAACAGTTAGAAAATCCAGAACTAAAAAAATACTCTTTCAAAAAATCTTATGAAAGAAGATATCCTGACCGACAAAATTTAGAAGTACAGAAAGAGAAAGAAACGTCAACAAAAGAAATTTCCCAGAAGGAAAATATAGAAAAAGAGCAGGAGAGAATAGAAAACAATAATACGATTACAGACGACTTCTTCACATCTGATGAAAATAACATAAATAGAAGTGATTTCTCTACTTTAAAAGAACGTGTACTCAAAGGCTTCCTTTATCAAAAATCAATGAGATCATCAAAATAGAAGATCTTCCCTTTAGAGAATTTTTTATTTTATATAATAAATAAAAGAGTTTTTAGGAACTACCTCCGTAACAATATGTGGATTTAAAAAATATAGAGTCGTAAGATTTAATTGATTTAACTTTGCCAAATCATTGAATGTTGTATTTTTTTGTACTTTAAACTCTTTCACATGATCATAACTATATTTTAAAACCGGTTTAGATTTAAAATAAAGAGAATAAGACTCCCCGATAAACCTTACCGCATGAAAAGAAGGTGCATAAGCTCTTGTTTCAGCTGGTAAATATTGTCTCACAGTCCAATAATCTTTTGTTCCTGCTTTTTTAATAGCTTTTAAAACTCTCCCTTCACCTGAATTATAAGCAGAAAGAACCAAGTTCCAATCTTTAAAAAATTTGTAAAGGTATTGTAAATATTTACACGCTGCATCTGTGGATAAATAAGGATCATAAAATAAATTAATTGTAGAACTTTTGGCCAATCCAAACTGGCCTCCAGTAGCAGGCATAAATTGCCAAAGTCCTGAAGCTCCAGCCCAACTTCCAGCCTGAGGATTTAGATTACTTTCTACAATAGCTAAATATTTAAGCTCTTGTGGAAGTCCATACTCTTTTAATTTTCTCTCAAAAAGAGGAGTATAAAAATCTAAAAGTCCATAGATCTTAGGAAGCCACTTATAAGATGCATATCTATTAATATGTTGATCAATAACATCATTATAAGCGATACTAATTGCTGCTTTAGAATTAACATAGTTAAAATACTCTTTCACATTAACAATCTTATTTTTAATGAGATCCGTACTTCCCATATTAAAACTTTCCACTTTTTTAATCCATTTCTTATCTTTCTCATAATCAATAAAAAATTCTTTTTCCTGTGAAAAGAAAAGTTGTGATAGAAGCGCAAAAAAAATTGTGAATTTTAACATGCTATTCTGTGTTTATGGCAAAAGTAAGACAAATTTTATTCCTACTGGTTTAACACAACAAAAAGTGAAAACTTAAAACTTGTTAAAATTAAAAATAATTATACATTTGTAACAAATGATACAATACAAGTTGTAACATTAATAAAAACACAAACGGTATGCTTACTAATTATGAAAATAGAGAAGATTTAAAAAAGATCAGTCACGGTTTTATTTATTTTACCTTATTGATTTTTGTTTATGTTTGTTATGTTACAAATTACAGTATTTTAAGCCCTTTATTCAAAAATAAGTTCATTACTTCTTTTATCCTGAAGCTACATGGAAATGCTCCGAATTCAATAATATTAAGAACAATTGCTTTGGCTTTTGCAGCTTCAGCAATTTTGACATTTTCACCTATTAAAACGATAAGTGCTGAAAGGAAAAAAATGATGTTGCAATATGGTTTAGTATGCTTCTTATTCTATTTACTATTGGGACTTTTAGATAGTTATTATTATTTAGGTTGGGGCTCTTTAATTTTAAGTATTATTACTTTCGGGTCCGGGCTTTTCTTTTTATTTGAATGGAAAAAAAAGGTAGCTGAAGATCTTAAGAGCGATAGACGACAGGAAGAAGAATCTCAGTTTGATCAGCAAAGACCAAAGGTAGAAACTAATTATTCTGTCAATATTCCATACTGGTATAGTTTTCTTGGAGAAAAATTAATGTCTTGGATAAATTTAATAAATCCGTTCAGGGGAATTTTAATCGGAGGTACACCTGGATCTGGAAAATCCTTTGCTATTCTGGAAGAAATTATGCGACAGTTTACAAAAAAAGGGTTTTCCGGTGTGGTTTATGATTATAAATTTCCTACCCTTACACGTAAGCAGTTCAATTATATAAAATGGTATGAACAAAAATATCAAATCCCACCAAAGTTTTATATGGTTAATTTTGATGATCCAATTTTTTCTCACCGTTGTAATCCCATAAATATTGACACTTTAGAATCTATAACAGATGCTGAAGAAAACACAAAAGTATTGATGATGAATATCAACAAAACTTGGATACAAAAGGAAGGTGATTTTTTCGTGGATTCCGCTAATTTATTTACTGCTATTTTGATGTGGTATTTAAAACTTGTAACTAAAAAATATGACTATGATGTATGCTCTTTTCCTCATTTAGTTGCTCTCTCTACGTTTGAAAGCCGGGAACTCTTATTTATTTTATTTCAACAATATCCTGATTTAAAAGCTAAGATGACACCATTTAATGACGCTATTGAAAATGGTGCTTTGGAACAGTTAGCCGGACAGGTAGCTTCAGCTGGCGTAGCTTTAGCCAAGATTTCTTCTCCTGAATTAGATTATATATTAACTGGGGATGATTTTTCTTTTGATTTAAATAATCCATTGTCTCCCAAAATATTATGCTTGGGAAATAACCCGGATCGTCAAATGGTATATTCAGCTCCTTTAGGCCTTATATTATCAAAATTATGTAAGTCTTTAAATAAACAAAATCAAAACCCTTCTATGTATTGTATTGATGAGTTCCCAACAATATACATAAGAGGAGTTGACAATCTAATTGGAACAGGGCGAAGCAATAAAGTTGCAACAATTTTAGGTTTCCAGACATTGGCACAAGTAGTAGCAGATTATGGCAAAGAAATTGCCGATAAAATTATCCGTTTATGTGGATCTCGAGTAATGGGTCAAATGATGGATGAAGATGCTAAACTTGTATCTGAAACCATAGGAAAACAAAAAGTATTAACAAGATCTTACAACTATTCGTCCTCGGATGTAAGTGAAAACCAACAGGTAGCAATGGAAGATATAGTTCCTCCCTATAGAATTGCTCAATTTAGCCAGGGAACTTTCTGTGGTGTATTTGCTGATGATTTTTCTAATAGGGAATCAAATAAAATATTTTATGGAGAAGTAGCCCCTCCTCTGGATTTGAAAAGGCACGATGATGATCTTGAAATCCCACAAATTTATGATTTCGATCCAGAAAACTTAGCAGGCCTTACAAAAGACTATCTGGATAAAGAGCACGAATTCTTAACAAGATTTTCAAATGTTATCTGTGAATTGAACATGATAGAATGGATAAATATCGTTGATGATACCACCACAGAACGTAAATTGGACGAGTTCCTGATAGACAATTTTGATTTAAATTATAATAAGCTTAAAGATTTTACGGAGTTTACATCATTTAAAAAGAATTTCTTATTTTTTATTCGTAAAAAAAGAGACACAATTTTAAAAGAAAATTTAGCTAAAGAAACCCAAAATTTAAATGTTTCTTTTCAGCAAAATGAAATCAATAATTTTTTAGAACACTTGGTAGAAAAGGGCTTTATCGAAAAAAATAAGCACGATTTTTTAATTAATCACCAAAAGGAAATATACAATGATGTTTATCGTATCATCGCTATGGAGGTAATGGATCTAAAATTAGTAGATATTATAAAATCAAATAAACAACTTAGAAAAAAATCCTCTGCATTTTTCACGAGAATATCTGAAAGTGATCGCTTTGAAGATTACCAGATTAAAAGGGATTACCGGGATTTAGCTGAGAAATTGTCTGAAGAAGAATTATAAATATAAATTATTAAATTAAATAAGTTATTAAGTTATGAGAAAAAGAATAGCTATGATTTTGACACTTGTGTTAGGATTTTTATCAAATGCTCAAGTTTCTGGTGCTTTATCAAGGTTTGATGGAGAGGTAAAAGGTTCTGTGTCCACTATCACAAGTTGGGTAACTGGTGTATTTGGCCTTGTCGCCCTTATACGTCTAATTATTATTTTCACGTCTCAGGGGAATGGGGAAGAGAAAATTGGTAAAGCTGGTTTATGGATTTTTATGCTGATTTTTTGTGCTTTAGGATTTGCACTTTCAAAAGGATTATTTACAACAAACTAAACATGTCTAATACTAACCACTAAATTTTAAAATATGGAAAAAATATTGAATTTTTCAATTGATTTGTCTAAGATTCCTCAAGAAAAAATTAAGACAAAAGACAAAGATGGTAATGACTACAAAAATGGAAGTCAGTTTGTGAATCTTACGTTGTTTATCAATGAAGAAGCTGATAATTATGGTAATGATCTAAAGGTTATCTTATCACAATCTAAACAGGAGCGTGAGGAAAAAGCTTCCCGTATATTTATCGGCGAAGGTAAACGTAATAAACAATAAAAAAGATGTGGCAGAACTATTTCACAGCTGTAATAGCTATCGGGATAATTATTCGGCTCGTGTTCATCATGACCGGGCCGATGACTGCCGAGGATAAGATTGGAAAGGCAGGAAACTGGTTGATTGGTTTACTTTTAGTTGGTTTCTCCTGGTTAATGCTTAATTACGTATTTGGAGGTTCTGCCGGGAGCTTATTTAAAGGAGATGGCACTCCGATCAATAAAAGCAATTCCCCATATTTTAATGTAAATAAAAAGACTAGTTCCGAAACCGATACCATTACAATTAAAATCAATACGAAAGAACGAGAATAATGGGAAATATTCGAAAATATAAAACTTATACGATTTCAAGATTTGTAAGTAAACCTGTAATGTTTTGGGGATTACCATTAAAATTAAGTTTTGTCTACCTATCGTTCTTCGTTTTTTTTGTCATGTTAGCAATGGTTATGACATCATTTGATGTTCCAGTTTTAATTGTGGGGATTGTAGCCGGAGGATTGGGAGTAATCTGTACAACAGGAGTTCATGCTTTTTACAAAAAGTATGGGTTAAAAGGCTTCCAACAACAAAGACGTAATGCCAAGCTCTCTGAAAAAATAGAAGCCAATATGTCCGTAAATGAAATATTAAGAAAAAAAATCAAAGATTAAAAAATGAGTGTTAAACTATCTGATAATCTTCCAATTTATGATATCACCTCTAAAGGCTTAATTATTGGGGATAATAAAGCAGCTCTCACAAAATGTTTTGAGCTTACTTTACCTATTGTCTATACTGTTGGAGAGACAGATTATGAAAACATGATTGAAGATTTCCGTAAATTCATAGAACTTTTAGGAGATGAGATATTAATTCATTTTCAATCTTTTTATCACCGGGAATATTTTTCTTTAGTAAATGTGAATGATTCATCACACATTTCGAAGCAACAAGAATTTATAGATCGTTCTTATAATTTGCATTTCAATGAAAGGCCATATCTTAATGGTAAATTTTATTTATACATATCAAAGCTTCCTACTGGCGCTATTAAAAACAGCATTATTAACAAGGATTTCATGAAAACAGATGAGCAGTCATTTATAGATAACATTCTAAACTCTGCCAGTATTCTGAAAAAACATAACATTTTTTTACGTGAAATAGAGCAAGAAGAACTATTAAGCGGAAAAAGCCCCATAACTAAATATTTAAACTTCTCATCTGCAGAGATGGAAGAATTAAAAGATATTGATTTTTCCAATAACAAAACTTTCATTGGATCAAAAGAAATTAAAATATTCTCTATTCAGGAAGAAGAACAATTTCCTACGGAAAACATCGGATACAACAGAACAAGCAATAGTTTGCCTGTTTCCAATATGTTTTTATTCTCGTACGCTTTAGGTGTTCCTCATGTATTAAATCAATATATCTATATTCCTAATCAAAAGGAATTTGTAACAAATTTAGAGAAAAGATCCTCTCAATTAAAAGGCTACAATGTAAAAGGTTCTAATAGTGAGGCTTTTGAAGATATTGCTTTATTCAAGGAAAAAATGAATGCCTTTGGTGCGATGGGGGCGTACTTTCATACCAATATCATGTGTTTTGACGCTACTAGTAAAGAAATTGAGGAACAAATTAACATGGCGTTTTCGGATTCCGGATTTAAAAAGAAAGAACCTACACTTTTACGCAAAGATATTTTCTGGGCAGGAGTTCCTGGTAACGGAAGTCTTATGGTTAATCAAAAGGATAATCTAATGTGCACTCTTTTAGATTTAGAATGCGCTTCTTTCTTAAATTTAGAACAGAATTATCAAGATGAAATCACATCCAATTCGAGTGGATTGAGACTATGTGATCGTATATACGGAATTCCATTTGAAGTAGATTTATATAAAGGACCTATGGAGAAGGGTCTGATCAAGAATGAAAACACAATTGTCTTGGCCGGATCAGGTGGAGGGAAGTCCTTTACCATGAATTTGATATTACTTAATGAGTATCAGCAGGGTGCCCATGTATTTATCATTGATGCTTCCTACTCGTATAAGCTACAAACCGCCATGCATAATGGCGTTTACTTAACTTATGATGAAAAAAGCAAAATTTCTTTTAATCCATTTTATATGTCCTGGCTAAAAGAAGAAAAAGCTAAGACTATTTTCTCTATGAATTCAGAAGAAAAATATAGCCTTAATAATACTATGGAGGTAGAAGACGAAGAAGAGGAGGATAAACTGATTGAAGCTTATAAAGATTACCTTGAGAATAAAATTTCCGTATTGATGGGAATTATCTCCACCATGACAAAAAATAAAGAAGAGAAGACAACAAAATTTGAACGTTCTGTATTCAGAACTGTATTATATAATTATTTTAAAGATCGCTGCCTTACCAATAGAGTAGAGCAGTGCAAATTTGATGATTTCTTTAAATATGTAACTGAATTTCTTCCGGAGTTTTTACAAAAAAATAGTGTTGATAAGACGGATTTCAATTTTACCACATTTAAACTTATGTTGGAACACTATGTAAGTGGAAACTCCCTTGGATACTTATTAAACTCTGAGGATCAAAAGATAAAAAATATAGAAATGGAACGTTTCGTTGTCATTGATGTTTCCAAAATACGAGAAAATGAAGAGCTGTTCCCTATTATCTCTGCTTTGGCTATGGATCTTTATAATCAAAAAGTAGCAAAATTACCAATGGGCATTAAAAAGATTCTATGTATTGATGAAGCGTGGCAGGCAATTTCTTCTCCGGATATGGCTGTGTTTATGAAAACGCAAGTTAAAGTAATAAGGAAATACGGTGGAAGAACTGTTTTTATTTCACAAGAACCTGATGACTTTACATCTTCAGATGTAATTAAAGAATCAATTATCAACAACTCTGCGGTGAAAATATTCTTAGATATGAAGGATTTCAGGGACAAATTTGAGCCAATCAAAAAAATATTGACAATTTCTGATAATAGTGAAGCTAAAATCCAATCCCTTAATGTTAATAACAGAGATGCTTCTTATCGAGAAGTTTGTATTTGTTGGCAATCATATTCACAGGTCTACGCTGTGGAAACGCCAACAGAATTAAAAGCAATTTTTGAAACAAATGCAGATGAAGTCGCCAAGATTCTACCCCAGTATGAAAAATACGGTGTTGAGCTTGCAGCAATTAATTATGCTAATCGATAATCTTCAATTAAAAATTCAATAGTATGAAAAAAGGTATTTTAATATTAGGAATAATCTTTCTTGCTAACATCAAAGCTTTCGGGCAGGATTTTATATCTGGTGCTGCAATTGCAAAGGAATTAGCAGTGCTTAATGGACAAGTAAAAATATTAAATGAAACTTCCGCTTCTAATAAATTTGAAAATTTATCTTCTAAAGTGATCAATAAAGACAATCTGGAATTTGTTGAAAAAGTAGAAGAAACCTATTGGAAAGTTGATGGCTATCTAAAAAGAGGAGAGGAGATCCGCAATGTTTTGAACAGAGAAAAAGAAATTTTGAATAAGCTGAAGGACCTTAGATCGGTCTCTGGAAAATTAAGTTTTAATAACCGGAATGAAGTGATCAATGCAACAAAAGGCGTATTACAAACAGTAGGAAATTTAGTCGATACGGCTATAGGGCTTGTCTCCGACAACCAGTATAGAATGACAACTGAAGAAAGGAGAAGCTATCTGAAAGAAATTGACAGTGGTTTAAAAAGCCTTGGAAACTCCTTAGATAACCAGATCTATAACGTCAAATATTTTATATCCTCTGTTAAAAAATCACAAGACAATAAAAGGGATTTAGACAGTGCTATTCGACAACAAAAAAACCTTAGAATAAAATGAAAAAGTATCTAAAATATTATGAGAAAGGGAATAAGTTTAGATTAAACTTTACTTTTCCATCTTTTACAAGGAAGCAAAAGTTTTCATTAGGTTTTGTCATTTTCTGTACCTTGTTCCTTTTTGTAAAATCCCAAAGTATAGGTTTTGGGGGCGGAGGAAGCATCAACTACAAAAACTATGAATATAAACCATTATATGAAGTTGTTCAGGCAGACAAAGCTCCTGTAGCTGCTTGGCAGGCGTTTGAAGGGATGTTTCCTTTTCTGTCGATTGTAAAAAACTGTTTGGAATACATTGTAAAGGCACAAACATCTTCTATAAAAACCATTGCAGGGTCAAACTTCGGATTTCCTGGGATGTTCAACTACATCCTATCAGGATTAACAATTTTTGCATGTATTGCTTGTGCTTATAAAATTGTAAAACATTTTATTGATACTGAACGCCATGATAATATAAAGTCAATCTTTGGCTACTTCAGCTATTTAGGAGTGTTGGTTTTATTTATGTTTTCCTCAACGATCGTTAACAAAGTAGCAGGATTAAACTCTGGTGTAAATGTTAAAGCTATAGAAAATATTGGAGCGCATATCGGTTCAGAACTGGATCGCCAATATCAAAAAGATTTTGACGAATTAAAGGTTTATATTGAAAAACAAAATCAAAAAATTGAAGATGCCGGTATGTTTGATAAAGTAAGCCTTAACATAGAAAAATATGGTCACATAGGTTTTAATTACTACGGTGGAAATACCATTAAATATGGCTATTTTTCATTTTTTGGATTAATTCTCACTGCTGTTTTGGCAATCCCGGCATTTATATTAACCTTTATGGTTAAAGTGCTTTTATCGGTAATGATCGCAGGAACTAAAATTGTTTTTCTTCTGGCATTTATCCCTGGCTTTGAAAATGTATGGAAAACGTTTATGTTAAATATGTTGAATGTACTATTATGGGTGCCCATTTTTAATGCTATCATTACCTTTATTATTGCCATAGTAGATACATCAATTGTTGCAAACTCTATGAATACCGGACAAATTGTTTGGCTCACCATCGTAGCGATCATTTGCGCATATCAATCTATCAGTTTAACCACGTCTGCTGCACAATCTTTAATCTCCGGAGCTGGTGCAGGAATGGCAGGTGCAATGGGATCTTTATCCTCAATGAATGGAGGAAGTATGGTTGCAGGGGGAGTAACCGCAGTTGCAGGAATAGGGGCTATTGCTGCTACAGGAGGTGCAGCTACTTCAGCCATTGCAGGAAAAACAGCTCAAAAACTTTCAAAAGATTAAAATTAATTTAATATATTAAATTTTATAATACATTATATAACATATTAAATTAATTTATATATTTGCATATATAAATTATTAACGGCTTAAAAAAACTATTATGAAAAAGGGCATTTTAATATTAGGTGTACTATCCCTACTTGCTTCCTGTAATGATAATTTACAGAATAAAAACATATCTATGGTTGATAAAATGGTCGGTAACTGGTATAAAGTTTCAGAACCTTCAAGTAATGAAGCTCCCCCTTTCAAACAAATCAAAAAGATTAATGACAGTACACTGCTTACAATAACAAATGGCAACACTGTAGACACTTTAAAAATTCTTAAATTCAATAGTGACACTCTTGTAACATGGATTAAAAAATTTACCCGAGAAGATCAAATCATTTTCACAGTTGATACTGAAACAAAAAATGTCAAGTACAGAATGATTTTACCTGCTGCCTTTACAGACAGTTATTATATGATTAAAAAAAGATAATGAAAGAACTATTTAGCATAAGAAAACGAGAAATAACGTATAGGATAGTTATCATAGGGACATTACTAATCTCCGGGATTATTGCTGTGGTTTCCTTAACCTATGCCTATAAAACAATAGAGGACAGTAAGAAAAATATTTATGTAATGCAAAATTCCACTTCTATTGTTAAGGCTACAGCTTCAGATATTACCAACTCTTATGATATCCTAATGAGAGGACAGGTAGAGGAAATAAATAAGCTGTTGTACCAACAAGTTCCTGATCCGGAAAATATGGATAAGCAGATAAAAAAAGCCTTGGTAATGTCTGATCAAAGTGTTGCTAAAATTGTAGATGCCCTTAAAGAGCATGATTACTATTCATCAATTGTGAATCAGAACTATTATACTGTTTTAATAACAGATAGTATAAAAATGAATTATTCTGTTTCCCCATATCCTTTCAACTATAAAGGAAAATTGAAGATCGTTAGAAACACTAACACTTTCTTCAGGGATATCGAAACTTCAGGATATATTGATGATACAAAAACCGTAACTAAAAATAATGAAAGGGGGTTCCTTATAAGAGATATGCGTATTGTAAAAGATCAACAGGTTGCAAATAAAGAATAAGTTATGTTTCAAGATCTAAAAAAACAATTGGAAGAAAATCCAAAACTTAAGCAAAAGCTTATTAAAGCTTCAATGCTATTTGGAGCCTTCATTGTGGTGATAATTATTTTATTCGCGGTTATATTACAGAATAAAAAGCCTATTCATAATGAAGTTGGAAATAATATTTCTGGAAGCCATCTTCCGGGAGACACCACCTCAGTTGTGTCAAGTAACAAAAATCTTATTTATGAGGAAATGAACAGCTCAAATGCTGAAGCTAAAAATAGCGATATGGTTATCGCTGACGGTGCAAGTGGAGGAGCTATTTCTGATCAGAATGAAGAGAAAAGTAATAGTAATGATTTGGATGCTTATATGAGAGCCAGGGAAGCATCAATAAACAGAATGCAAAATAACCCATCTAAACCTACTTCATCAAGAAGAAGTTATAATCCAAATGGAAATTCTGATGATTGGACCTCAATAAACACTAATAGAAAAGTTTCAGGAAACAATACAATTTCTACTAATGATATTGACGAATATGAAAAGCAGAGCAACTCACGACAATATTCAAATGGTAATAACCCATCTGGAGTTTCAGTTTCAAATAAAAATCCTTTTGAAGGGAAACAAATTTCTGCATACCTCTCCACATCCGGTTATATTGTGGACGGGGGAATGTTAAATATAGTATTGAATGATCCTGCTGTTATTGCAGGCCACGAGGTAAAAAAAGGGCAGGCTATACGAGGAACAGTAAGGGAGGAAAACGGCCGATTAATGGTAGATGTGAGAGTGATTAAAATTGATAAGAAGCTTTATCCAGTAAATAATGTCAAAATATTTTCAGAAGATGGTATCGAAGGAATTTATCTTTCAAAAAGAAAAGAGTAATGTAGGAGAAGCCGCCGAGGACGCTGCATTACAAGGAGGTAATTCTGCTTTATCAAGAATACCTGTGGTTGGAGGAATACTAGGGAGTGCGCTCTCTTCCAGAAAGAACAAAAGGAATACCCAAGAGCCTATTAAGCTGATTTCTGGGATTCCTCTAATTGTAATTATCCAATAAGAAAAATGAATATGGAAGATATGATTAAAAAATATGAGCAAACAAGAGAGAAATATGATAGAGTTATTGCTCATACATTCAATAAACATGACTTTGATCTGTATAATGAAAATCTATTTACTGCACATAGTTGTGGAATTGAAGGCAATACATTTTCCGTAAATGACACCACCGCTCTTAAAGAGCATGGAATAAGCTTAAAACTTCATAACAGATCTATGTATGAAGCTTTTGAAATTTTGGATCATTTCAAAGCCTATGAATATGCCATGCAAAACCTGAATAAAAACTTAACAGAAGACTTTATAAAGGACTTACATTTTAAGATAACAGAGCATACTATTTCGTACCGTCTAAATGCCAATCCAGGAGAATATACAACAAGTGATATGGCCGCTGGGGACACATTATTTGGCGATCATAAAAAAAATCTCAAATTAGTACCGGTACTCTTAGAACAAACTCAAAAAGCTATAGATCTTGAATCAGAACACCCTGTAATTATAAGTGCGAAATTTCACAAATTCTTCATCTATCTGCATCCTTTCAGAGACGGAAATGGAAGAGTAGGACGATTACTTTCTAATTTTATTCTGACTAAAATGAAACATCCTCTGATTATAATTCCATCAGAACAAAAGAACACTTACATAGAAGCCTTAAAAGCATCAGAAAAACATCGGGATACCACTCCAATTATAAACTATTTTTTTGAAGTAGCCATCGGTAGAATGCTATCAGAAATTAACCAAAAAGAAAATACACATTTATGAAAAAAATTATTCTAACAGCGCTTGCTTTATTAAGCATTTCTATGAGTGCCCAAATGAAAAAAAAGACTTATAAGAAGTCTACAAAAGGGAAAAAGGCAGTAGTTCAAAAGCCTGCCCATAAAGTATCGATAGTACAGGATAGCTCTGCTATTATTTCAGGTGTTTTTCCCACATCTGAAAAGGTGGTAGCAATCGAAGAAAAACCTATAGTAAAAGAAGAGGAAGAAGTTTATATTCCTTTGGTAAAAAAACTTGAAAAAACAAAAGGGTGGATAGGCAATAGAAACTCTTATACGAACGGTGGAGTATGGGCCTATCTGAAGGGAGTATGGTTTGGAAAAGAAAAGTTTTTTGTAATGGTAGATCTTCAGAACAAAACCAATATCCCGTATAATATCCGGAACATTTCTTTTGAAACCACATATGAAGGACAGGTATTAAATGCAGAAACCCAAAAATTGGCAGGAGAGGTTTCCACTGTCTGGAGAACTGATTTTTCCTCTCTTCAGGGAAAATCATCACAAAAATTAATATTTGTCTTAGATAAGTTCCCTATCTATAACGGAATGATTCTTCAAATGTCCATTACTGAAAATGATGCTCAAAGGACCATAACAATTCCTATTTCAGAAAAATATATTAAACAAGCCAGATATATCAACTAAAATTATAAAAGATGAAAAAAACAATTTTATTTACCGCTATTTTAATAGCAAGTACCGCTTTTTCACAGGGAAGAAGGGATGGACAGAGTGGAATTCATGCGCAGTATGGAATACTTCCATCTATGAGCAATACAAAAGAAACAGCCTTTATGGCCAACCTTGGATATTTAAAAGTCTTTTCCGGAAATAATGATAAAGGATGGCTCGGTAAAGCTGAAGCTTTCTACGGAAAATATGAAGTAGATTATAGAAATAATCAAAGATTAGACTATGAACGTTATGGTGTTAATGTACAGGCAGGGTGGACATATGAAGGGCTAAGACCTGTATATTTCAACCTTTTTGCCGGGGCTTTTGCAGGATACGAAAAAGTAAACAAAGGGAGTGAAACTTTCCAGTATGACAACTCTTTGATTTCTCAAAAAGTAAAGGGCTTCACTTATGGACTTACAGGGAGCGCGGAAGTAGAATATGCGGTTATTCAAACTAAGCTTAGTCTTATCGCAAACTATACGCAGTTTGTGGATTTAAAAAGTGATTTTTCAAAGGGTGTACCTGTGATATTTGCAGGAATCCGCTATTATATTAACTAATTAAAAATACTATTATAAAAGATGAAAAAGATATTATTTATACTACTGGCTAGTTTTACATTGTTATTTATTAACTCCTGCAAGCAGGATGGAAACTGGGACGATAACGATGGAGGTGCTTATACTTTCAAAGTTGAAAGAGATACAGACTTTGTAGAAAAGGCTGTAGGAGAAACTAATGATTTAAAACTTAATATTAAACCTGCATATCGGTTTGATGCTGTTAAAATGTATATTAAATATACCGGAGATAAGAACGGGGTATTAAAATTAGGAGACTTGGTATTAGAGCAGAATAAAGATTATGAAGTGAAAAATGCTGATAATATTCTGAAATACACCGCCAATGAAGAAGGGGAGCATAAATTAAAAATAATTTTAACTAACGACAAAAAACAGTCTGTAACAGAAGAATTTAGCTTGAAATATGCTGTTTCAGATTTCAAGGTGGATGTTGTAACAGGATCAACGGAATATTACCAAGGACAAGAAATTAATTACCCGGTAAAAATCACACCTGCCAAAAATACGGATACAAAGGGGTATTTTATCAAGTTTAACACTTATGAAGGAGTGATTAAGTTTAATGGAGTTCAAGTAGAGCTTAATAAAGAGTACCCTATAAATGATATTAATAATTTTAGTATATCAACCATTACACCAAAAGCAGGTCAAGGGAAATTAACATATTCTATTAAGAATAGCACAGTAACTAGAGATTTAGAACTGATACAAACCATTAAACAAAGACAACTAAATATAGAGAGTATGGATATCCAACCCAATAATGTTCCCCCCAACACTGAAATTTCTTTAGTTGGAATCATAAAAAAAGCTCCTATAAAAGAAAACAATAATATTAAATACAAAACTTGGGTTACATCAGCTACAAACAATAATTTGGCAGGAATTATAACATCCAATAATAATTTTGTGGATTATCCATTATCAGCTAATGGCGATATCAATGTTAAGATGTTGGCTAAAGACAATGGTAAATACACCGTTAATTTTCAAGCTCAAGATGAATTCGGGAATTTATCTGAAGTGAAACAATTTGAGATTACGGTTGAAGCCCCTGTTCAGTTTATAGGTGAAGCTTCAGCGCAATTTAATTTTAATTATTCACAAAAAGGAGGAGCTTTTAATCCAAAATATGGCACTGATTTAGATAACTGGCAACGAACATTCAATGCTAAATCAGGAGCAGGTAATAAGATTGTAAAAGTTGAGTATACTTTGAACTATAATTATTCAGGAAGAGATTTTACTCATACATTTTCAGATATCATAAGTTCTGAAACAGAGCTTAAGGTAAGTGGTGAAGGACAAAAAGTAGGTTTTATTGGAGATTGGGATACTGGCAATTATTCTCCCACAGGAACGGGGACTCTAACCATAAAAATAACAACAGATAAAGGGCAAACTATTTCTAAAACAATAAACGCTACAATCTCAGCACAAAAGAAATAAAAAAAGAAAGCCCTCTAAAATTTTAGAGGGCTTTCTAACTATTGACGTTTGAAAAATTTATATTTTCCAATTATTCAAATATAAAAAAAAATTGCAACAAAATGAAATGTTTCGTGCTCTTATTCTTTTTTTGCATTTCTAAAATTAGCTCACAATCCTATATAATAGGTGATTCCCAGAGTTTTCTATTAGCAAAGAATTGTCAAAATGCTAAAATTTATCCCTCTTTAGCAAAATCCGGAATTGGTATTAAGGATCTAATCAAAATGCTTCAAAATTCAGAGATCGACCCTAATGCAAAAAATATTTTCATATCTATAGGGGTCAACGATGCCTACTCAGATTTTGGAATAGAAAATCTTGTAAATAATTTATTTACAACTTTTCCTAATGCATTTTTTTATATTGTAAAGGGATCTTACGGATGGGGTAAAGTTGCCAATATTTCGCCCGGATCTTCTAACTATTCAAATTACTATATAAAATTCAAAAAATCCGGTGTTTACGTGTTGAAAAACCTAACTATAGGATTTGGTGATCCTCATGTTGACAAACCCCAATATATACAACTTGGAAAGTACATGGACTATATCATATATAAATCAGAAGAATTTCACAGAAAACTAACTCATTAGATTACAACTACCGATTCGGACCTTCGGCAGATACTCAAAAAAATCCGAGGTAGCACTCCTCGGATTTAATAAATAAAACAATAACAGAAGATTTCTCTAGTTAGTTTTAGACTAAATTTTCATTCTTGAGGGCCAAATATACTCAAAAAATTGCTACATTAGCTAAGTATTTACTTTTTCCGTTATGGGATCTATTGGCTAGATTAGCCCTCAAACCTCATATATTGAGGGCTTTTTTATCATCGCATGTATTTTTTCAAAATATAATTTTTAGAATGTTGGCACCCTTAGTGAAATAGGGGTGCTTTTTTGTAAAATGAACTACATTCCATAAGTTTGCCTATGAGATCGCTGACCCATTATAAATTATCAAGTAATTTTTTGAAGCCTAACAATGCTTCTGTCTGGTCTTCCAATCTATAGTGTAGCTCATCTCTTTCTTCTTTAAGTTTTTCAATTCTATTCAGCATATTCTTTTCCGAGTTCTTAAGTCGTCCGTATTCACAAATAAGATAGAGAAGTGCCTTAGTGTTTACACTAACGTCTTTTTCTTTCTTGAATTGTTCAAATATTTTGTTCTCTTCAGAAGGGAGTTCTTTTATATAGATCTTTCCAGTTTTTTCCATAATTATAATTTTTAATGTTATTGTTCTTTACTACTTAAAAATAGGTCAATTTCTTCAAAGAAATCTTTATTAATCCATTTCTCATTCTTGTGTTTTAATTCAAATTCATCAGTTAATTCTTCCACTAATTCATAAATTCCACCAGTTCCTTGATTAATATATCTCTTCCAAGCAAAACCATTCTCCTTCTCAATTTGTTTATATATCACAATACTGATTTCATAAAAAGTTTCTAAATAAGAAGTTATATCATTCGGAAACTTATTTTTTAAATTATTTTTCATAAAAATGTCGATTAAAATTTTACTCTTTGAATTCAATTACTCTTCTTTCTCCATCACAATATCCTGGAGTATCATTTGAAGCGTAAACTTCTCGTTTCGCTGTAATAATAAATTTACTTTTAAAGTTGTTTAAGTAGTTATAGTTTAGCGGTTCTTTAATTTCTCCAAACGAATTCCATACGCCTTTAACTTTAATCTCTTCTATTTTTCCTGATGTAGAGTTGTAAACTAATGCTTTCATAGGTTAAGGTAATTAAGGGGTTAAAATAAATGAAGCTGTATTCCTTTTTTTGTTTCCAGTTTGGATATCATTTCTTCCACTGTTTGATCGAGTAGTTCTATTTCATTAGGTGAATAAGAAGCATTTGCTAAATATTCTTCATCATTCTCATCATGTGTTATAACAAGACAGTTATAAAGAAAAGAATCTTTATATTTTTCTATAGATTTGATAATCATAAAAGTATCTGTGCATAGATGTTTACAAGTTAAATTTTGGTATAAATGGGTGAAATTGATCATAATAGGTTAATTAGTAGGTTATAAGTATTAAATAACTTTTTAAGGGGTTAAAAAAAATTGATTTGATTGCTTTGATATAGGAAATCTGGGTTCTTCTGGAAGTTGGTAACTTCGATAAGGTTTAGCTAAAAATTTCCTTGTGTTGTGTGTTTGTTTTTTCGGTGATGTCAAAGAACTTCTGCTGTTTGCTTGCTTCGCTTATGAGGTCTCGGGTTTTCTGTGCCAATTGACCAAGAAATCAGAGCTGTATACAAAACCGAAATGAATATGCAGGCTTGAAAGCTTTTTGCCGAAGGCTCGGGAGGTTCTGAAAAAAAATTTCAGTAGAGTAGCGGAAGAAATTATTTTTTGGAGACCCAAAAAGCTTTTTTGTGTAGAGCACTGATTTCTAGATTTGCACCAAGAATAACCAAGAGCTTATGAGTGAAGTGAGGAAATAGCCCAGAAGTTTCATCACCGGGAAAATGAATACAGAATACTTCAGGAAATAGCTAGGCCTTAAAGAAGTCCCAACACATAAAATAAATAAAAATCCATCGTGAGGGCAGCATAAGATAGGGGAGGGGATAGGACCGGATTAATTTTGAAGAAATTAATTAGTCCTATAAAAGGAATCTTATGCCTGAGGAAAGGACTGCGTTAAGAACTGTGCAGCCATTGTTTGAAATCCTTTTTTCGTGAAAAATAAAATAATAGAAAAGTCTATAGAGATACCAACGAAAAAAGATTGAGTGCGTAAAGCCCGACCGTTAGGAACGCCCTAAATATTAAAATGCTACCAAAAAACAACTTTCAACCAGGAAAGTTGCTAAAAAATGAGAGTAAAGTTTTTCCGGATCTTCAGCCGGCCATCAAAAAATTAATAGAACTTACTCCCTTTTTATTTCTTCAAGAACTTAAAAAGTTCAGTCATCTGTTTACTAAATACTTCGGCTGTTTCTTTGTCAGTAATATTAATAATAATATGGCCAGTCGCACTATCATTATTTTCAACATTAATAAACTTAATACCTTTATTATCTTCGGTAAACAAATCTTTAATTTCCACTTCAAAAAGCTCTGCAAGCTGAGGAATATATTTTGATTTAACGTCAGCATCTTCGCTTTCCCAACTCATATAAGTATTTTTGCTCACGCCCATTTTGTCAGCAACATCCTGTTGAGAAAGCTTAGTTTTACTTCTAAATCGTCTTAAATTAGTACCAACGCCCATTTTGTAAAGTTTATTATAACAAATATACATAAAGCAAAAAAAACTGTGCTAAAAACGCTCAATTTTCTTGTATAAATTCAAATATTAAAAGCCTAATTTTAAATTATTAAATCAAGATTAAGTATATATTAGAATGTGAAAAAGAATCGCTCTCCAAATTGGAGAGCGATTTTATTTTAAAAGAAAAATATCACACATTCTAATTTAACATAATAATAAAAAGATAAGAAAACTTGTCTAAATCATTATTTTACACAACTTTAACATTGTTTTATTGAAAATATTTTATACTTTAGTCAAGATTCTAAAATAATTAAGAATCACACCAAAGAGCGGAATCCGAAAAGCTAACGAGTAGGAAAAAAATTAAATTAATTCAAATGAAAAAGAAATTAGAATCTTTAACAGACAAGAAGTTTAGCAGATCTCAATTAGCCCTTATTAAAGGATCAGGAGCAGATCAAGGAGTAGAAGAATCATTAAGAGCTGATTGTACAACTCTAAATTTAACAACAGTTAGAGCTACTGGAGAAGTGAAAAGAGAAGCAGATAGTGATGATTCAGATTGGGCTCAATGTTAGAATGAAAAAAGGAGGAATTATCCTCCTTTTTTTATCTTTTTTATCCTGTTCTGTAAATAGGAATGTTTCAATTCATGATTTAAATAATGTAGAAACAAGGTATTCTAAACTTTTAGTAAATAAAACTTATAATATATCCTTTTACAGTTTAGGTGGTAAAAAGTATACTGGTTTTAATTTCAATAAAATCGACAACAAATATGGGAAAAAGGAAGTTTTCTTAATTATGAATACTTCTGGTGATAATTTGGTTTATGAAGGGCTATTTAAGATTAAAAATTATAATTCATATTTATACAATCTATCCCGATACAGTCCTATTATAGAGAATAAAACCGTTAAGATCTATAATGAATCTGAACTACAAGTTTTAGATTATTATTATACAACCAAAAAAGGAAGCTCCGTCAGTGAATATATTTTTAAATATAATAATGATTACTTTTCATACATGGTGCAAATTAGCAAACGGTCAGATAAATTAAAATATAAATTAGATAAGTATATAAATCAGTCTATAGAGGGATTAATATTAGCAGAGAAAAAATGATTTTAGTTCTTTCAAATTCAGCATTTGAATCTTCAACAGATTCTGTATGTGATTGGCTTTTATATTTAGAAGCTAATTTTTTTAGATTAAATATCGATGAGATTTTTAATGGGCGATATGATATTCATTTTGACATTGTCAATGATGTTTTAACAATAACCGATACAGTAAATGACCAACTTTTAGATTTTAATGATATAAAAATTGTGTGGAGTAGAAGAAAATCTGATAAAACTTTTGATTCTATTATTGATGAATGTTATTATGATAGTATTTCATTCAACAGAGTTTCATTTGCAAGATTTCTTTCTATGGAGAAAAATACTTTCTTGAAAGTGTTACTAAGAAAGATTGATGAACATAAGTGGTTAGACGATTTTGAAAATGTTAATAATTTGAATAAAATTCAAATATTAAAATCTGCCATAAGCGTTGGTTTATCAATTCCACAAACATTTATTACGAATAACATTCACAACGTAAATAGTAAAAATGAATTTATCACAAAGCCAATATTTGAAGCAATGGGATTTCTAGGTGATGGAGGATCATTTATTACACACACCAAAAATGTAGGGGATATAAATATTAAAAATGAAAGGTTTATACCCTCATTATTTCAAACAGATATCCAAAAAAAATATGAATTGAGAATTTTTTACTTAAATAAAAAGTTCTTTGCAATGGCAATATTTTCTTCTGAAAACAAAAGGACTAAAACAGACTTTAGAGCTTATGATTATAAAAAGCCTAATCGTACAGTCCCTTATAAGCTTCCGGAGCTCATCAAAAATAAAATAATAGATTTAATGACTATGCTTAGATTAAATCATGGGTCAATAGATATGATATATACTACTACGGGTGAGTATATATTTTTAGAAGTTAATCCTATTGGTCAATTTGGTATGGTGTCATATCCATGTAGATATTTTATTGAGCGTGAAATTGCTGTCTATCTAAATGAAAAGTCTTATGAATAAAAAGAGAGAATTAAACCAATTAATTAAAAAGTTCAATGCTCCATATCTTTTACAAGATATGAGTAAGCTTTTTATTTCTGATAAAGATCTTTCCGAAAACAGCCATAGAGAAGTGAAAGGGAGCAAAATTATAAATTGCACTAAGAAATTTAAAGTTCCATTTTATAAAAAAATATCCAAATTTTGAAAATTTATAAGTTATTCGCTAATTGTATTCCAGTTAAAGGGTACACAAGATCTATGATATTAGACTTGCAAAGGAATGATCTGCATCTTATTCCTAATGATTTATTTGTAATAATATCTCAAAAAGATTATATTGATTTCGACTTGTTAATTAGTGAAAATAAATCCAACTCCTCGGTATTAAAAGAATACAAAAATTTTTTATTAAAAAATGAACTAATATTTGAAATTAATGATAAAAAAGAGGGGGAATGTTTTACTGAAATGAGTACTGAATTTTCTTCCCCGTTTACTATAACTAATGTAATTATTGATTTGTCATCTAAATATAAATTAGAAAATTTCATCAGTTTAAAAAATAGTTTTGACCTCCTTGGTGTATGCGCGTTACAGATAAGAATTTTTAATTTTGATTTCGACTTTGAAAATTTATTCAATTTTTTAGATTTAATAGAAGAAGATAGTAGGATTAATGATCTTCAATTTATTATTAAATATGATGACAATATTACAATCAATAAGTATCTTAAACAATTATTAGAAAAGTATAATAGAATCACAACTATAAGTCTCTATGGTACTAAAAAAAAGTTTAAAGATCCTAGAATATTAAGCTTTTCTAAAACTATAATAAATGAGAGTAGTTGTGGGGTTATTTTCAATAATATTTCTCACATAAATACAGAGGTTGTATTTGAATCAATGAGTTGTAATTCTTGTCTCCATAAGAAGATAGGAATTGATACAGAAGGAAATATAAAGAATTGCCCATCAATGCAGCAAGATTTTGGCAATATAAACATTACATCTCTGGAAGAAGCAATAAGCCATCCGGATTATAAAAAATATTGGAAACTAAGCAAAGATAATATAGAGATTTGCAAAGATTGTGAGTTTCGGTATATTTGTACTGATTGCCGTGCTTATACTGAAAGAACTCATATTAATAATGAAGGATTAGATATTTCCAAACCTTTAAAATGTGGTTATGATCCATATAGCGGTGAATGGAGCGAATGGAGTACAAACCCTTTAAAACAAAAAGCAATTCAATATTATGGAATATAATAAATTGTATAAATCAGGATTATTTTTTATTATTTTTATTTATGGTCTTTGCTATGGCCAAAATTATAGAGTTAATTACCAAATGAGTTATAAGCGAGATTCTTTATCTAAAGAATTTACCAAAAAGAATATGGTACTTTTGATAAAAAATAATAAATCAAAGTTTTATACTCAAGATCAATTTATCAGTGATTCTATAACTTTAACTAGCAAGAAAACAGGAAGGTATGGTTATGATTTCATGGTGATAAAAGATCATCAGGGAGGTAAAATTTATAGATTTACAAATTTACTTAGAGACTTATATAAGAGTTCCGATAAAATGCCTGTCCTTAATTGGAAGATTAGTAAAGAAACAAAAAAGATTGGGGATTATATGTGTCAAAAGGCAACCTTAAATTATTCTAATCGTATATGGGAAGCCTGGTTCACAACAGATATTCCTTTACAAGAAGGGCCATATGTATTTAGTGGAACTCCGGGTTTGATAATTAACCTTAAGGATACAAAAGATAATTATGAATTTTCTTTTACAGGTATAAAAAAGGATGATACAACAGATATAGAATATTTATCTATGAAACCTCTTGATGTTTCAAGAATTCAGCTTAATAAGATTCTTCTGGACAATTATAATGATCCATATAGAGAAATGAAATCAGGAAAAATTAAAGCAAGATGGCAAGATGAAGATGGAAAAGAATTTACGCCTAACTATAATGAGCTAACCAAGGCTGAACAAAAAAACATTAAAAAATATAACAATCCTATAGAGTTATCAGAAGCTGTAAAATATCCATAAGCATTTTTTCAAATTTTAAATATTTTATGATTAGTACATGTCTCGGAAAATACCGAGACATCTTTTTTAATTATTATACTATCGGGCTAAATTTACATTTTTGATTGAATGGAGAAAAACTCTTATTTCAAATCTATATTTTTAATAACTTGTTTCATCAGTAAAATAATTATATCGTATGACTCTAAAAGGTGGAAAAAAATATTACAGCACAATACCAGATGCAGAAATGAAAATAATGTGTTTAATATGGCTAAAGAATGGCATTTTTTTGAAAGACATATTGGAAATTGATGATTATAGAAATAAATCAAATACAGGAATAGCCACACTACTTAAGAGGCTAATTGATAGGGGATTTGTTAGGTATGAAACTATAGGGAAAAAGAGAAGTTATTTTCCTATAGTCCCCAAAAAAGAGTATTTTAAAAATTATATAGACAAAATTATTGACGAATTTTACTTTGGAGACAAAGAAACATTTTTGGATCATCTAACATAAACAATAGATCCAACCGGAATGAACATCTTATCCATTTCTGGTTTGAGGAACAATTTTGGTAGTAAAAAGTAGGACCAGGAATTTCTTCAGGAAGAGATCCGGAAAAGGAATACTCCCATTTATTTAATCTTTACCAGGATCTTCATTCTATTTTGAGAGTTTTTTTTAATTGGTTATGTAATCTTTATAAATACAAAGTAAATAAGTTAAGAAAATTTAAAATAAAATTACGGGAAACCGTAATTCTAATTGGCGACATATTTATGTCAGATTTTTATTACTCCCCCATATAAAGGCCCTAGAGACTCTCTGGCTGTTTAACGCAGGAATCGTTGCCCCTCAAATAATTCAGATTTTGGATATTTATTTAGCTATTGTAGTCTTCTATTCCCGAAAAAACTCTTACTAATCGCAGTACTCTTCTAAAATATATTAACAGTACAGTTCCTATAGAGAAACTAAATGCAAGCGCAATTAGATTACTATCTTGATTTACTTTTTCTTTTTCAATTAATATCAAGAAAAATACCTTAAAAAATAAGTACCAAATCTCACAAAGTAAAGTGAAAATCAATATTGATGTTATGAAAAATTTAAAAAATGCATATGCTCTTTTTTTCGTTCTAATTTGTGTTTCCATTATTTTTTATTTGATATTAATATTTTATCTAATGATCAAGGAAAAATCTTATATATATCGTTTCTTTTTACAAACCGGGCTAACTCAATAATGTTTTCATCTTTATAAAACCCTAATCTATAATCTCCTGTTCTCCATCTAAATGCAGTGGAATAACCTTTCAATTTTTTGATATTATGAATTCCTTCAATTGATTCTGCATTTTCAAGCTCTACGATAAATTCCTTTATTTTGGTTGTCAATTTTTTATCATTGAGTTTTTTAATATCAGTTAGAAAACTTCGTAAAAAAAGAACTTCCATTAGTCTAAAGCGTTCATTATTTCCTCACGACTTACCAGTTCTTTTCTATCTGCTTGTTGCATAAGCAACAACAACCCTAAATCTTCTTTATCTTCTTCGGACAAAGCTTTTAATCGCTCCTTTTCCTTGTATTCCACATAGAAGGAAATAGCTTTTTCCATAACAGATTTTACGCTTATTTCTTCGAAAGCTGATAGTATTTTTAGTTTTGTTAATAGACTTTCGTCAATATCAATATTTTTACGCATTATTTAATTTTTATTTATCCAAATATACAAAATATATACTATATACATTATATACACTTGTTGCCTTTTGACGTTCTTTGGCTTCCATTAAACAAAAGTAACAAAATCTAACTCCAAAACAGATAGTACTTTGATTACTAGATAATTAATTTCATTTTTTTAATGATTAATTTTACACTTGATATCTTGTAATATACAAAGACTAACAAAAGTCATTTATATGTCTTTATTAAAAATTAAATATTTCTATACCTTTGACATTAGAATTATTGAGAATGCCTATCTCGAAATCATGTATAACTTTGGAAATAACAGGAATATAAAGATGGGTTTTAATAATTTCAATTTCCGTGAATCCGACATTTCAAATGAGTTAAATATGATGGTTAATTAATTGAATGTCGGATTTTTAAATAATTCCCCTCTGATAAGAACCTTAAGTAGTTTTTCTACCAAGCCCTTTATTAATATCTTTTTTTAAATTTTCAATTGCCAATAAATCTCTAAACGAATTTTTAGAAACAATCCCAAGTTTATCTCTGAAATCTGTATGGCGGATCTGGTTTCTATACATGAACTCAACTGTATTTTCATCTGCGAGATTATATACTGAAGAGAAATTTTTATTTTTTAAATATTCTTCCATTTTATCTAAATTTTCATAATCATTTAGAATGATAACCGATTCTTTAAGTCCTTTAACTTTATAGAGCTGCAGATAAGTTAGATAGTCTATATAATTTTGAAAGATTACAACATTTTCTTTCAGCTCTTTTCCTTCAATTATCGAAATATTACCAGGACCAATTTTAGAATAATTATTAAATTTAGAATTATAAGAATAATATCCTCCTGATAAATTTTTTATCCCTAAAGACATGTATTGTTTATCACCCATGTCATATCTTATTGCAGAAAGATATTTATTTGTAAAAAGATTAGAAATACCTAATTCCGAATAGTTGGTAAATAAGTACGGTCTCTTTTTATGGTTTTCAGAGAGCAGCTGATAGGACTTTCTCTCTTTTACTGGTTCAGTATAATTGTACTTATTAAAATCTAAAAGAAAATTTATACCTTCAAGCCAGCTCAATTTTTGAAATACATTAAGAGCTTTCATTATTTGTCCTCCATTCTTTGTTGTATAATTGACCCAACCTTTATCAGAAACAGAGATAAGTTCTCCTTTTAAATTTTTATAATAGTCATCCTTACCTTTAGAATATTCAAAGGTAAGTAAGCCTATCTTCATCAAATAGGAGAAGTATTGTTTTTGATTAGTAATAGATATAACATCATCAGAAATTTTTTTAGGAATAAACTTACTAGATGACTTTGGCTTATTTCTATATAAAATAAACTCTTCTTTGAGTTCTCTTAAGACTATTTCATCATCCCTGTTTTTTAAAACCAATGCTTCAGAAACAGAAACACTCTTTTTCTTATTCTTATAAAGTAAAGTATCTTTCAGATTTCTAATATAACCAGTGAATAAATCAAAAGAAGACTCAATCCTCTGGGCAAAGTTCATTCTATCAAATCCAACTTTTCCTCCTAAATTATTCTTCATAGAATTTCTATTTTTAGACATCGGACTAATTTTAGTGTATTTTCCATTATTAGCTAATCTACTTTGGATAATATGAATATGAGTATTAAATCCATCTTTGCTATCATTTCTATCATTAAAATTCCACTTAACACTTTCATCTTGAAAACCAAAATTTCTTTTATTCTCAACTACACCAACATAAAATAAATTTTCACCAGAAATAACTCCAATATCAGATTTATCAAAATTTAAAGCCATTTCATTTTGAAAATTCTTAGCTAATAATAATACATATTCATTATAAATACTTTTTTCTTTTTCATCAAGATCAATATAATTCAAAACTCTTTTATCAAATAGAATTTGACAAATATGTTGAGACTCATTTTCACTAAGCGCATAAACAGGAGCAAACCATTTAGCATCAGTTTTTAGTAATCTCTTTTTAGAGTTATTGTCAATATAATTAATTGCTTCTTCTAAGGAAATATTAGAAGAGGTATGATTAAAAAAAGCATTATTATACTTCAAAAGATAAACTGCATAATCTCTACATGATCCTTTATTATCTCCCTTTTCCGAGTTCATATGTGGCACTGCATACATTAGATACCTAACTGTTTTGAAGATGTAATCATTAATGATTTTTTAAAATATTCAGCTTGTTCAAAACCAGATTTATCTTTAATAGAATTGATAACATCCTCCATAGATAAATCAATTGAATTTAAAAAAAAATCAAAGTATTTTAAAATAAAATCATAATGTTCAAATAGCGGATTCCATTCCGAGTCCATATCAGGATTTAATTTAAATAAAATATCTCTTTTCATATCTTGCATATACTTATCCTGAACTTTAATAAATGAAATAAGCCTATTTGTTTCTTTTTTAGAGATAACAGAAATCATTCTTTCAAATTTACTATCAATTTCTTTCAGATTTGTAAATTCAGATTTTTTAAAAAAATCCGCATTAATCAAACTTTTATTTTGACTAAAAAAGATAATAATAGTTTTGATGAGAAGTAATTTTTTAATTCCAAAAGATTTAGACATTTCGTCAATCAAGCTAAATGTTTCTAAATCAACATTGATAGTTTTATACATAATAGTTATTTTAAAATTCTGTAAATCAATATTTTAAATATAAAATAGTTATTTTATATTTTATTTTATAATATTTAAAAACATAAATTATTGTTTATCAACAATTTAAAATCCCGTAGGGCAAGAATGTATCGGATATGTCCGATACCGTCTTGCTTATCAAACACTATACAAATTTAATTAAAAAGTTGAAAACTATTATAGCAAACTATTCAAAAAAATTATTATATTTGGTAGAAATAAATTTAATATGGAATCTAATAATTTAATTAAGAAAAATTCAATCGTTATTTTTTCGATTGAAAACAAAATTCAACAAATTTTGTCTAAAATAAATTCAGAAGAAAATTCTCTACAAATTTATATCAAAGGTATTTCTGATGAAAACAAAAAAAAAGAAGCAATTAAATTACTTCAAGAAATTGAATTTGAATTAAAAACTATTTCTAAAACTTTGAATAAATCTGAAACCGAAATATCAAAATATTATAAGGTATCAGTAAGTAAAAAAGAAAAAGAATTAGCTTTGGAAATCTTAAATATGGGATTTTCTTAAAAGAGGTATTTAAATACCTCTTTTAATTTTTATTTCCTTTTTTTGATCTATTAAGTATTCATTCAGATCTTTATAATCAGCATAATTTATGGAACAATCTGAAACTTTTGCATAATTAAAAATTTCTTTAATATTCAAAAATACTTTTTTTCCAGTCTCATCGTTATCTAAATATGTATCTATAATTTTATATTTCTTATCTACTTTTTTTAATTTATTAACCATTGAAGTAGAATTTAATATTATATAATCATTCTTATTTATTTCTTCTTTGTTTAAAGATAAAAAACTTAAAAAATCATACACTCCTTCAAATATTACTAATTGTTCACTATTATTATTTATTGTTGTAATATCTTTATTAATAAAATTTCCTTTGAAAAATGGATTTCTAATTTCGAACCCATTACTATCATTTTCAAATCCTAATGCGTAATATTTCTTATCTTTTAATTCATAAACAATCTCTTTTAGAAATTCATTAGCTATAGTAAAACTAATATTTCGCTCTTCTAAATAGTCTTTTAATGAATAGCTAAAAATAGATTTAATTTCTAGAATTTTATACGAAACTTCTTCTTCAGATTTAATTTTTTTGAAATCATTAATTATGATTTCCTTCGAAGATAAAATATGGTTTTCATATTTTTCTAGATATTTCATAGCTTCATGAAAATCTATTTTTTTTATAAACATAATAGCATCGATAGTATTTCCTCCAGTTCCTACTCCGAAATCATACCATTTGTTTAACTGTGTATTAATTTTGAATGAAGGCGTATTCTTATCTCCTTCTCTTACAAAATAGAATACATCATTACCATTTTTTTTCGCTGGTTCAAATCCTAGATCTTGTAGAATTAGTTCTAAAGAAATCTCTCTTGCTTGTGATGCTTTCATAATATATTTTTTACTTTCTAAACCTATTCTTATTTTCCATTTGTTCTTATAAATCTTTATCATTTAACAATTGGTGAAGGGAAATTTTCTTTGTTAAAAAATAATATGCATACTTAGAATAATCCTCCGTCTCTTAGAAACGAATCAGTGCTGTACGACAATTCATTTTGTTTATACTCTATTATTTGGATTACAGATATAAGAGTTTTTAACTTCAGCTTTTGTGTAATCTAAAACTTTTGATGTTTTGATTAACTTCATCTTTGTTAAAATACTTAGGATCATATTTACCACCTAACCATTCAATATATTTCCTTTTTTCAGGATGTCTTTTTTGATTAAGAATATAGAGCATTCGATAAAACCCAGGTATTCCTCCACAATCTTCCGGAGGACAATTTAACTTTCCTCCGGTACACACAGGATACTGTCTTCTAGAGCTCCACCTAATAAACTTTTCTATTTCAACTTCATGCTCCCAACTATCACCAAAATCATAGAGATAATCAAATTTTTCAATTTCTTTTTTAGGAGTAAGAAACTCTTCTAGTTTCTGCTCAGGGCGACCTATATTAAATTCGTGAAGATGATAGTTTTCCCAGCCCATTATAACTTGAATTGTATTATGTAATTCTTCAAACGTTGAGGATTTGGGAATCAAAAAACGTCTCCAAATAGGAGGTTTCGTATCCAGTAATGTTACTTTAAATTGAATAATATCCATAACATTTTGTGTTTTAGTTGGTTTTTATATTTATATGATGAACTCTTGTAAATAAAAAAAACTTAGAATCTATGTTCTTCTTGTCAACAAATATGAGTACAGTTGATTAGAATCAGACATTTTCTTTTTTATTTCTTTATAAAAATCTTTGTAAAATTCTAATTGTTCTTCTAGATTAGGTCTTTCTTTTAATTTGGAATGATATTTCTCTAACACATCAAAATAAGAATCTTTTTCATCTTGAAGTTTCCTATTTTGTTCCCATACATGTAACTTCTTTCTTTCAAAATCCTTTTTAATTTTGAATTTATCTAAGTATGCAGGTATTGGTTGCTTGTTTTCAACCAATAAATTATAATAGATTCTCCAGAATCCTTCATAAAAGTGGTAAAGCCCTTTTTCTTTTTTTCCATATTTCATAGTTCTACCACTATTTATTAAACACATATCATAGTTTTCTTCAAGAAGAATATTATGAAACTGACTATAAAAATCATAATCATGTAGATCAGTCAGGTTATTCTGATGGGTATATTCATGTAATAGAAGCAGTCCAATATAAAAGAGTTTTGATTTGCTCTTTTTAAACCCCTCTATATTCGCTTTATTAATAGCTATATAACTTTTACCATCAGTCCATGCATGATTGTCAGCTGATAGACCAAAAACAATTTTCCTTTTTTCTCTTAACCGTTCTGTCATTAACAGATGGTTTGATTTATTTAATGCTTCTAAAATTATTTTCTCATTTAAGACCAAATCTCCATCATCAATTAATTGATGATCCTCATTTTCATCAATATAATCATCAGTTCTAACCAAGTTTTTATATAAAAACTTTAATTCTTCTAATATGAAATTGCCCTGCGTGTTTTGACCATCCTGGTTTAAAATTTTTGAAATATTAAACTGAAAAAATTGTTTTATTTCTTCCGTAATATCTTCAAATATATATGAGTTTGTATTTTTAATTTCAGCCCATGCACTTAAAACTGTGGAAAACTCAAGAATTAAAACTTTCCCAGATTGTTTTAATTTATCCAAGTATATTTTTTTTCGATTATCTGTTTCACTATAAAGGGCGAAACCAAACATCTTTTTTTGGTTATATAAGGAATTAAATGTATGGATTTTCCCACTTCCTATTTCTCTTAATAAAGGGATTTCTCGTATTTCAGAATAATATATTTTGTTAGTAAATATTGATTCAAAAATACTTTTAGATGCATCAAAAGAGTAAGAACTATTTTTTTTATTTTTAGATAGTTCTTTTAAGAATAATTCACACTCTTCCCAAATAGAATCATTTGGTAATATTTCATTTCTCGAAATATCAAGTTTTAAATGTTTTTTTGTAATAATTGACCCCGATAATTTAGGAAATGATCTAATAGTTTTTGTAAAAATTCCTAAATTATAAATCATTACGTTACCTTTAATCCCATGAGTGCCCTGATCAATAAATATAAAATTTTCAAATTCTAAAACATTTTTTTTATTAGCGAGTGTGTTTTCAATAGAATTTAAATGTTCTCCATTAAAATGGAGTTCCATATTTTGTAAATATTTAAATTTTTGTTTAATGCTATATTGTAAGGATGATTCCCTATAATCATAAGAGTTATAATCATTAGAAGAATCATATAGATCTATTTCGATTATTGTTGAATTGAATTTTTCATGTTCCTCCGGAACTTCAATAAGTTCGTAATTAAGTCCTTTTTTTCTTATATCAACCTTCAAAATAAATCCTTTGGATTTCCAAATACTAGAGCCTAATGAAAATATTTGGCTTCTTCCAATTCTGAATCTTCCAAATTTTGTGATGTTTTCTTCAAAATGTGGAGTACCAAATGTCCCAAAGAATTCTTCTATTTCTTTTTTATTTACAAATCCTTTTCCATTATCCTCAATCGTTATTTTTTTGATTCTATCATTATATTTAATCTTACATACAGTAGCATTTGCATCGAAAGAATTCTGAATCAACTCAGATAATGCTGATTTTAAATCTGTTTTCTGAGAATCAATTAGATGATAAATTAAATTTTTGTCAGTTTTAAATTCTTTTGTCTCAAAATAAAGTTCATCCTTTTTAATTTGTGTCATAATACCTTGTGTTTTTGGTTAATATCATGGTACTGTCCAGACAAGGACCTTCAACCATTTTGAGATTTTTATTATTTATCTTTACAATGGTTATTTATCAATTTATCTGTCTTTAAATTGAACATATTTGCTGTTGAAACAAATATCGCCCCTCTCTTTGGCCATACCTGCATGATCTGGGTCATCGTATCAGCTTCTAACAGTTCTCCAATAGGAGGTCCAATGATCCACGTTGGAAGATTATGATGACTATAAACAGGGTACATCATCCGGGCATAATCCTCAAAATCCGCTATTGTCATTTCATCTAAATTAGAAAAAATAAGAAGCGCTACATAATCGCCACAGGTTTTACAAAGCAGCAATTTTGATTCTATAGCACCCCCTCTATTTGTAGGAAGAGACTGTAATTCTTCATCTTCTGGTATTATCCCACTACCGGCCTGACCTAAAGCTTCTTGCATCACCTGCAGTAGTTTTACAGAGAGAGCTCCAAAGATCTCTTCTCTTTTTCTGGTCATAGGATCTTCTTTAACGCCTGGAACCTGTGAGAGAAAATTGGTATGACCATTGGAAAAGCCCTGAAATGACATTTGCCCGATATCTCCCAGTTGATCATGTCTAAAAATATATAAAGGTATCCCCTCCACTGATAGCTCTTTCCTTAATTTAATTTCAGGAGGTATAAGAGCTTTCATTTTTACTATTGCCTTATTTAATATTTCTAATCTTTTTATATCCATAGGTCAATATTTTGGATGTTCATTATTAATCACTCTGTCTTTTCAATATCCTGACTTCCGGATGAAAAATAAGAGCTGTAAATTTTTGCCATAAAGACCGTTAATTATTGTCCCCTTCATATAGAGTGGAATAATCTTTTTACACGCTTCGAAAAAATCGTCCACCCTCTTTAAGGCCAGCACCGTGTATTGGTTTAATTCCATATAAACAAAGAGCTTCTCTTTGTCCACTGAATAATCAGCCTTTACTTTAACTTTTCCATTTTTAGAAAAGTGCTCCTCGGCCAGTGATTGTATTTTCGGAAGCTTATCCATTTTATAGCTGTTTAAAATTATCCAGATGAAAGCTAATCTCTAAAACTTTATTATTAGCCTTGATACGAATAGCTCCTGCTTCCCAATTAACATAAGGATATGGCAATAGATCATTTGTCCTTTTACAAAAATCTTTTAAAAGCCAAAGCGGAGCTGCCGGGGAAACCTTTTTGTATTGGCTGACAATCCTTAATACTAACATCGTATTATTGGATTGCAATTTTACCTCTGTCTTATATGAAAACAGTTCATCAGCAATGGTGTGGATTCTTGCTAAATTTTCTTTCATTATTTACTTTTCCCCACTTCTTTAATTGAAGCGATCTCCCATTTAAAGATTGTAAAGTACTCATTTTGGTAAGCAATGATCCCGGATGAAAAATCACCTTTGATAACAGCTCCCTTTTTCTCTTTTATCTCATAGTACTTTTTTGCTCCGAAATTGAGCATAAGAAAATCTATGGCGAATACTACAACCAATGTGGCTAACACCAATCTTAAAATCTTTTTTTTCATATCATTATGTTTTTATTTTATTGTAATTTTTTTCTTCGATCTTCAATATACTTTATACTCACAATTTTATCTCTAATAATTTCAATATCATTTTTTCTATCAATAAAAACATCATCTGATGGTCTATGAAAAAATTCACTTTCAATTTTTTCTCCTGTAATTAATGTTATTATCCCATCAAATGTACTCTCTTGTACATGTATAATATTTTCTTTTAACCTTTTTTCAAGCCTTTTTAATTCTTCTATAGATATTGCATTTTCCCTTTTAGAATCATAATAACTAATGATTCTTTGAGTTAAAATACCTAGCAAATATGAAATTAAAATTATACCTATTATATTCATTTTATCTTATGGAGATTAATAGTTGCAAGTAGACATACTGAAAAGACTACTAAAAAAAGTTTTAATCCAGGCCCGCAGCTATAAAAAGAGAGTGAAATTTCTCCGGATCTTTTCCTGAAGAATTCCTGGTCCTACTTTTTACTACCAAAGTTTTCTTTTTTATCTGATAGGATTACATCAAATACATCATATCGACAAGCATAAGCATCGCCTTGAAATAAGAGCATTCCTTCCACTGTTTCCATATTATTGACCCTCTGAATTTCTTCAGGAGTTAAGTGGTAGTGATATTCAATCCCTTCTTTAAAATCTAAATAAGGATCTAAATAACAATGACCAAAATCAATTTTGTAAGACTCAAAAAGATTTTCAAGATAATTTTCAAAAGAAGCTCCGGAATATTCGAACTCTTGAATTGTTGTCTTTTTAGGCTGCCAGAATAAAATTATTTCGTTGTCTATTTTGTGAAGTTCAAACCTTTCAATATGTTTTGAAAAATCCGAAATAACATCTGTATTAAAGTAACTTTTAATATCAAGTTTCATCGTATCTTTTTTTTGAGATTAATTTTTTGGTTCCATTGTATTTGGATAACTAATTAAAATATCATAATTATCCAGTGGGAATTCCAACCCTTTTTCTAAAAACAAATTTTGACAAATAGAAATACAATAATCATCAAAAGCTTTGTTATTAAAAATCTTATTAGGTAAATCTATAATTGCAGACAAATAAGACAGATTAGTATCTGTATCAAAAAATAAAGACTGGGTATCAACTTTAAAAAATTGTATGAAATTTAAAATTCGTAAAATTATATCTCTATCAAAAATCTGGAAAATGATATGATGCCCAACTTCATTAATTTTTCCATGAAATTCTTGCTGCACTTTCGGTTCATTAATTCTTTGAAACTCCTTTTCATTTAAGAGCTTCAACTGGTTTATTTTTATTTCATCACTTGTATTCATAACAATCGTTTTTTGAGATTAATTATAGCCTAGAACCGCTTTTGCAAATGGTGTCATACAATCTATTTGTTTTTGTTTTTCAGTTTTGAAATCTAAATCATACCCTTTCAGGTTTTTCTTTGCCCATTGTTTTTTTATGTGAATTACATCCCCTTTATAAAAAGTAGCATCTAAAAAATCCAATTTTTGAAGTTGCATTCCAATTCCATAATAACTTTTATTTTTCAAAAAGTCTCTTTGACCTAATTCCTTTTCTGTACAAGGACAAAGAAAAAGACTGACCGCTATTTGTTCTCTAAGTTCTTTAATTTCATTTGCCATCATTTTACGAGATTAGTTTTTGTTTCTATTTCTTATTGTTATCACTAATGAAGAAATAACAGATATAGCTAAAAGTAAAAGCATAGTTTCTTTTAAAGAAATATTCTCCAAAAAGGCATAAATATACTTTCGATTATCAAAAGCTTTTAAAATTAAAATTGTTATAAATACTAAACTGGCTGTAAATAAAGTAAATTTTAATACAGACCCCAATCTGGTTTGTTCATCTTTTAATTTGGGGAGCAATAAAAAAAAAGCTATTATAAAGCAAAGAGCAATTACTAAGCATAAAATTGTTCTAAAGTTATTTTCTAAAAAGCTAATTGTATTTTCCATATCGTTTTGGAAAATTAATCGATTAATTTTAATTCTGTTTGACGAAGTGCTGTTTTGTAATAAGAAATACCATAAATATCTACAAACCTATCATCTTCCTCACAAAAGTGACCAACGACATAATTACGCTCTGTATTCCAAAGAGAATCAACATTTAAAAAATGGAGTGTTCCCTTATAAATGTTTTTTCCTTCCATTTTTAAAGAGCTAATGATTTTATTCTCTTTCTCTGCTTCTTTGATACTATTAGAAATAAATCTTACACCAGCAATAAGTAAAGATATTATAACTATTACTAAAAATAAATTTAGGTTATCACTAACAAGGTCTAAAAGTTTAGTATTTGTGGGGCTCATCTGTAGTTTTATTTATTATTGTTGTTTTTATTTTTTTTGTCACTGGGCCTAATTATCGTTTATTGAGATTTTAAACTTGCACCTTTAAGCATTTCTCTATTAATTTTACTGCTATCAATTTGTTCATAACTATAAGTTGCCAAGTATGATAATAATCTAAATTGTTCAAGTTTGTTCAATGACAAAATATAATTACCCCAATTATAAGAATTACCATATCGTTGTTTTGGTAAATCAGTTAATAAATATCCATTTACTTCTTCATTGATGCCGTGATTAAGAAAGAACACAAGCAAATAATGTAATCTTTCTACAATTACAGGGGGAGTGGTAGTAATGGAAGCAATAGGGCTACTTTCTAAGTTCATCAAATATTCTTCATAATTAGGTACTTCCAAACCCCAATTCATTATAAATAATGCCTGTGTTTTATGTTCGATGTTAGTGAAAAATGAACCAAATTGACCTACCTTACTTTCTTTATCGTATCTGCCAGCCCATGAACTATAAAGATGATCAAATTTACGTGCTGGTAAAATACCTTTCAAAAATGTTTTGACATTTGGCAAGCTTGATTTTTCCATTGCTACATACGAAGATATAAACTGTAAATCTTCGTTGAGATTATTTTCTGAATAATTCATATATAGTATTTTTCGGGTTCTATTATATTATTATTTGAGATTTGTAGTTATATATTCTATATTTTCAATTTTGTGATCCAGAAAACCAAAAACAATATGTGGAGGATTATGTATTGGTAGTTGCTTTCCTTTTTGAAACATAGTTTTGTCTTTAATAGGAATAAAGCTTCCTATCCATATTTCCTTTTGAAATGGCTCTACATCGATTACTTTACCTTTATTATCACAAAATATTTTTGTGAAATCTTGACCATTATCTTCTAAAGTTATTTTAATTGCTTCCATAATAATTTGAAATTAACTGGTTTTAAAATATTAATGCATCTAAAGCTTCTTTTTTTGAAAATCCTAGGAATTTAATAGAGGTCCATACCCCAGCAGTTTTATTTACTTCATGCCATTCAGGATAAGAATTAGTTTCTATCCTTTGTATGAAGCTGCTTGATACTCTTTCAGGAATAACAATCCTATACACAGGATATTCCATTTCAGGACGTTCAAAAATTGAAATAGAATAATCTATATCATTTATATTACCATATTTAATAGAAGTTGCCATCGTTTTTTAAGATTAATTATTGTAATGCCTCTTTAAGTTCTGCAAGCCTACTTTTATATTTTTCTAACGTCAATAACGCTTTTTGATATTTTGAATTTTCCCAATCGGGAATTAATGTTTGCTGTTGTATATCGATATACTGAGAAATTGCATTTTCATATTTAGTGATCATTCTTTTGCAAGTTGTAATATCTTTTTTTGCTTTACGGTGTTTTAATACATTGAAATCCTCTATTAGATCTGGTTTTTTAGCCCCCCATTTAACATCAACATCATATTTTGGATATTTAATTTGAAGTAGAGCTGCATTGTATTTGAAAAACCAATTCCATCTTTGAAACCATTCAATATTAAATCCGTACCAGTATTTCTTTTCAACGAAAACCCCACCAAATTTTTTGGTGTAAACAACAGCCTCAAAAAAAAATATTGATGATTCTTCAACCGAATATGTATCAGCCAAAAGATAACTTCCTGTTTCCATATATCGTTGAGTTTATTTACTTCTAAAATCTATTTTATTTCTGTTGCAAAAATCTTTGATCTCTGAGATGGTACACAATCCCCAATAGTCATGATTTTCCTTCAAATCTAAAAAGAAACGATATAAATCGGCTTCTTCTCCTTTACTTTTTATTTCTACCAGTTCCGCAGTATCTCCAATCCAAAATGCCCATTGTTGGCCATTAATATCTTCCCAATTAACACAACTATTTGAAAGTTGCATCATTCCTTTAAGTTTTTGCCCTAATTCTAATGTAGAACCATATTTTCGGGAATCTAATAATTGAGTAGGCTTAAAAATGATTTCTATAGATTTCATGATTAAATAGCGATATTTTTAGGTTATACATCAAGTTGATAATGTTCATTTAGCCAATTTATACGTTCTTTGATCTTCTCATAATCAAAGTAATTCAATGGCTTACCAATGTATTCTATAATAGAAAAACCACATTGAACATTCTTTTCGATAAACTCAGCCAGGAGCTTCTTTTTTTCAGCTGCTTTCATTTATATTTATCTTTATTTAAGCTTTCTATCTGATCCATACAATACTGCATTTCCTTACTTGAAAACAGAATTTCTTCTCTTCTGTCAGTTAAAAAATCGTTCAATTCAGAAGAAGCAAAATAGTTGTCTGAAAGTAGCTTTCCTTCTTTATCATACATCTTAACAGATGCATTTTCGTCACTCTCTTTTGTATTACAATAAAAATCATAATCAACTGTTTGTAGGTGAAGAGAAAAGTTTGGATCTGATTCTAGGTGTTTTAAATTTTCCATAATTAAATATCTTTACTCAAAGATAGTCAATAACGACTATACACGCAAATATTTATTTACTTTTTTTTAAAGAAATTTCAATATCTTTTTTAGATAAAATTTCCTCAATTTCTGATACTTTTTTTAAAAGTGTATTTTTATCACGTGTAGAAGTGTCTTGTCTTTTTCCCCTTAATTTTGCAAGTTCCGCAGGAGACATATCTTCAAAGAATTTGTACAATTCTGTATTCATAATTTTAAAGTTTTTTATTTCACTCATTTTATACCTTTCCAGGTTTTGCTTTGTATGCAAAACTGTAATATCTATTAATTATTAATTCTAGTTACCATTTTTTTTATTTCTTCATCTGTATGATTGTCAAGGATTTTTGCATATCTATAAAATGTTGGCCTTGTCAATCCGAGAGGTTTGTAAATTTCTTCTGGAGTCTTGGTTTGATCTTTATAAACAGATCGCATAATTAACAGCTTAGAGATTGTTTCTTTTGTATACCCTTTAGGTCTCCCACCCATTCTACCTCTTGCTCTAGCCGCTTGCAAGCCGGCATTGGTTCTCTCTCTTATTAATTCTCTTTCATATTCAGACAAAGAAGCCATTATGTTTAAAAAAAGACGGCCATTAGTAGTAGAAGTATCTACACCATCAGTAAGACCTTTTATAATAATCTCTTTATTATTTAAATCTAAAACCAAATCAATAATATGTTTTAAACTTCTTCCTAATCTGTCTAGTCTCCATACATAGAGCTCATCACCTTTTCTAAGATGTTCTAACATTTTATCAAGCTCAGGACGATTCTTCGTTGAACCTGATATTTTCTCTTGATAAATTTTTTTGCACCCTGCACTTTCAAGAGATTCAATTTGCAAGTCTAAACTTTGGTCTTTGGTTGAAACCCTAGCATATCCAATTTTCATATTTTGTTATATTAAACTCATACTTAGTAAATTTATGAAACTTTGTTTAATGATACGAGATTTTGAGAAAGTAAATTAAAAAAATAAGATGTAAAAATTTACATCTTATAAAATCTCATAATACCACCGTTTATCGAGACCATGTATATGAAAAATTATCCTGGAAAGACCAGGATAATACATTATTAATTATAAGTTATTCTAAGCATATTCAAATTTATCCAATTCAATATGTTTATCTTCAAACTCTTGCTCTGCCTTACGCAAATCAAAAGCTGATTGTAATCTGATCCAAAACGCAGCATTCCCTCCAAATACATGTGCAAGTCTTAATGCCATTAAAGGACTTATCCCACTCTTACCATTAACAATATTTGATAAGTTTGGCCTGGATACATGAAGTAATTTTGCTGTTTTTTCGACAGTCAATTCATTTGGCTTGATAATCATTTCACTTATGATTTCTCCTGGATGAGTATTCTCTCTTATTTTTCTTTTCATTGCCTTACTATTCTACAATTATACTATTATTATTTATACAAATGCTACAATTAAAAATATGATTAATATCTATTAGATTAGTGTGTATCCTCTAGGTCAACATCAAATACATTTTTATTTTCAAATTTGAATGTAATCCTAAAGTTTCCAGTTACATCTAAAGACCAACGCCCTTTCATTTTTCCTTTTAAAGGGTGAAGTCTAAGATTTTTAAAAGGTTCAAAATCTTGTGGAATTTCTTCTGCATTATCTAGTAAATCTAAAATATGTCTAATTCTCTTTCTCATATCAGGAGGAACTTTGCTTTCATCACCATATTCCCAATAGTTCTTAAGTCCTTTATGCTTTATAGATTCAATCATAAACTCCAAAATTGTATTGTGTAAAGTTACACATTACATTTGTAAAAAACAAATAATAAAAAAGCTTCTTTTTATCTACCAAAAATAAACTTTTACCTAGGTATAGAGGTGCGAAAAGAGAGTAAAATTTCTCCGGATCTTTTCCTGAAGAAATTCCTGGTCCTACTTTTTACTACTAAAATTGTCTATAAATTATTTAAAAAAAGTTGGCCATTTTGAGCAGCTATGAGTTCTCCGACCCCTTATTGAGGTTTTTCCTGCAAATCTGCAAAAAACAACGTTTTCAAAAAACACCAGCATTAAAAAATGCTGGTGTTTTTTGAAATTGATTGTAAGTATCTATTACTCTACTATTTCTTTATTTAAGGTTTTAGTTATAATAAAATTATTTTTAACATTAGACTCAAAATAATATGTTATTTTATAAATTGTTGTATTTGAAGGAACGAAATGATAATAATGTTTTTCTCTATCTTGTTTTGAAACAACCTTTTTAGGATAAAGTGTAACATATAATCTTTTTCCTTTATCGGGAGCTAATAATTCTTTGTGGGTAGCTATATAATAATTTCTATAATAATCTTGATAACCATTGTTGTATTTTTTCAATTTGTTTTCAAAATCATTTAATATTTGCAAGTATTTTTTTTCACCAATACTTTTTATATTGAAGGAATCATATACTCCTTCAATATTACCTATTTTGATATAAACAAATCTCTTACTCTCTTGGCTGTATACTTTATTTATACAGCATAGAAAAATAAAACTTAGTATTAAAAACTTTATTTTGTGCATGATCCTCTTTTATAATTAGCATCTCTAACTTTCTCTATTTCATCCCTTTTTTGTTGTGATAAAGCCTCATATGTTTTTGTCCTTTCTAATCCCGTCCAAGCAAGGTTTTCATATACAGAACGATCTTGTTTTAACTCATCAAACTGTGCCAATGCATTTGTTAATTTTTTGATGTAAAACTTACTTATAAACTCGTGTTGTGAAACTTCAGATTTAAATACATTTTTTCTATACTCTTCCAATAAAGTAGGTAGGTTTGATGGGTTTATTTCTCTAATTAAATTTTCATCTCCTTTCCAACCTGAATTTATTAAATCCAAATACATCTTGGCATGCAACATTTCATGAACAAAAGTTTTGGCTATTCCCAATTCGGAAGAGGCTAAGGCTTCAGAATTAATATTTATAGTTAGCAATCCATTTTTAACATTACTTTGATCTGTATACCCTAAAACAAAACCTTTATCTGAAGGTATACTTTTAATGTCAAAGTTTAATTTTACAATGTTTTTCTTATTAAAATTACCCAATAAGTTATTAAACAGCCCTCCTTTGCTTTTTAATTTTTGATAAACAGCATTTGCGCATTTATTCTTCTTTATCTGCTCATCATTTACATTTTGACTTATAAATGTATCTGCGGAACTCATGTCTGCTGGCGTTCCGAATATTTCAGGCTTAAAAGGTACTGGCAGATCTTCAGGAAATAAAGGAGGATTTACAGGTTTTTTAGGTTTAGTTATATTGACAGGATCTATAGGAATAATTCCAAGTGCTCTACACATATCCTCTGGCAATTCAGCACAATATTTGTTCTCTATTGCAAGAAAATTGATTTTATTTAATTTACTTTTATCTAAATTGTATCGTATGCTAAATAAATTTTTTGTCTCTTCATACTCTTTTTCTTTTAACTCAAAAAAGTTTATATTTTTATCATCAGCATTTAAAATACCCAATAGGATATCCTTTACGTTATTGTTCTCCACTACTGGGTAAATAATACCCCTGTCTCCATTTTCATATTTTATTAAGTTTGATCTTAACCTAAATTCTATTTTTCCTGTAAGGGATTTATTATTTGTAACATTCAAATCATTATAATAAGTATACTGTATAACATTGTCTACGTCCTTATCTAATATCTTTTGATTATTAACTAATGCTTTAGAATTTTTATTTTCTAAAACATTATCCTCTGTTCTACAAGAATTTAAGGAGAATAAAAGCGCAAAGAATACTAGAAAATTTAAGAGTAATTTTAATTTCATTGTGTTAATATTTGTGCAAATATATATATTATTTATATTAATTCTAAATAAATTTAATTAATATTTTAATACTTTCTACCCTCTGATTAACTTGTGACAGGATTGCAGTTAAATTACCAGATCCTCAGCAATAACTTGAGTTTTTTTACTCGGCCCAGTGACCACATAGCTGCTCAAAATGGCCAACTTTTTTATTTAAGACTTTTTCTAAAGTCTTTAAACAATCTATTGTATGTTTGATTTAGCTGTGAAATTTGAGAAGGAGACATACCGGAATATGTTATTCTTTTATAAAGAGAAATAGATTCTTTTGCATAGAGTAATTTATGGGTATGTAAGTCATAGAGCTGAAGGATTATATGATACTCTCTATATCCATCAAACTTTGAAGCATCTTCAGTACTAAATAAAGCATCTTTTTTTATGGAAGTTCCATTATTAGTCTTCCAAAAAGTTCTGATAAAAATTAAATAGTCTGCTCCTGAAGTACTTTTGATTCCATTCAGCATGGTTTCATCTAATAGCAACTTTGTCACCAACTTTTTATTCTCAAACTCTAGAAAAAAATTAGTTGGTTTTACCAAAAGATTATCACCAATCAATGATGAAAAATCTTTTTTTATGCTGTTATTAAATTCTTCATCATCTATTAACACATTATTATTTACGAGTACATATTTTCTATCCTTATATATATGAACTTTATTATCTACAGGTCCATTATATAATGCGTAGCTTGCAGAAGTATAACAAGAAGTGAAGAATATTAATATTAATATGTAATAAAAACCAAATTTAGCATTCATAATATTTACTATTTTCTAATAATTAAAATAATAATAAAAAGTCTATTCAAAATTGAATAGACTTTTTATTAAAATGAATTAAAATGCGTATCCGAGAACTAAGCCTATTGCTGGATAAACAGAGCTGTACTTTTCTCCAAAATTATAGCCATAACCAATTCCTGCATGATATCTAAGGAATAAACTTTTACTTATGGGCAATTGTTGTCCAAAATGCAATTCACTCAACAAGACCTGCCCGATATCTTTATTTCCGTTAAAATTAAATTTAGATTGAAGTCCTAAAAAGCTTCCAGCATTATTGATAAGAGAATGACCTCTCTTTTCTCTGTTATTTCTATTAAAATAATATCGCATTTGCCCTTTTAAAAATGGTCCTAAATACGATGTGTTATTTTCCGCCCATTTAATTCCTCTATTGCCATCTCTGAAATCATTTGCAGCTCCTACACCAGCACTAAAGTCTACAAGAAACTTATCATCTAAAGGAATTTCATAACCTAAGGCAATTTTATCAGCAAAAATCTCTATTTTGAAAAAGTTTCTAAGACTACTTTTTTGATTGTACTCCTGTGAATATGCTGTAGTAATAATCAACAGAAAAATAAAGATGAAAATTTTCTTAGCTCTCATATCTCTTTAATATTTATTCTTTAACTACTCTAAATTTAGATCCTCCCCATTTTCCACCATAATATGCTCCAGTTTCAATATCTACATCATATTTTTGTGGCTTTTTCCATGACATTTCTATATTAATTCTTTTTGGTATCCACTTCCAATCATCAAATTCTATTGTTGCACTTTCTAATTTAAATTGTTTTGGAATATTAAAAGGTCTAGATGCTACTGCAAGTCCATTTACTTTAACTACATCATTTCCAAAAGAATATGAAACTACTTCAGCTTCTTCGTTAGGAGATGTTCCATTCATTGCTTTTTGTAGAATTACAACACCTTTAGGTAACTGTTTATCATCAGGCTTATTCTGCTTCGTTACATATTCCTTATATGCATTTGCAGTGATATTTACTATATCATAATCAGTAATTGCTTGTTTTTTTCCAAGAATGGTTACTACAAATACTTCTTTAGGTGTTTTTCCAAATAGATCCTGAAAGTTTACATTGATATCTGAAATAAGAGATTTTTTCTGTGGAGTTATCATACTTCCTGCTTGGTTAGCAGCCGTAGATATTTCATTAAAAGATGGAGAATAAGCTTCTAAAGTAGATGTTCCATTACCTTTATCAATGTATTTATTTGATAAATAAGCCATTTTCTTTTGGCTAGAACCGTCAAGAATTTTTTCTATTTCTGATATGGCTTTCCTAACATCCTCAGAACCTATTTTCAATTGAATTTTCCTGTCTCCTAATGTCATCTTAGCATCCTTAATTTTAACATATACACTATTAGCATCTCTAGAAGAAAACCATCCAAGCCATGTTTTTTGCTTAAACTTAGCCTGTGCAAATACATCGAAAAATAAATAATAGTCTTCAGCGGCAAATATTGATCTTAGTTTTCTATCAGAACTAAAGTAATACTCACAGGCATAATTTCTCCCAAAAATATTATCAATAAAAGGTCTGTCCGGCACACAATTTTGATAACTAGATGTGTCTTCAGGAGCATAATCCCAAGGATTGACGGAGGAGCCTCCTCGTCCACCTCTTCCTCCATTACCAAAGCCACTCGGTCTAAAACCGGCATTGTCTTTTTCTGGATCTCTTACCTTAAAACCACTAAATTGTCCTTTTGGAGGAACATAGGTATCAATTCTTTCATCTAATCTTCCGAAACCTACTGGAAGTGCAGCTCCTGCAGGTCTATTATTGGCTAAATAATTATTTAAATATTCTCTATCTTCTTCATCAACAATGTAAAGCCCTTCATTTGTGTATTTATAAATCTTTTTATTAACAAGTACTTCCCCTTGAGCATTGAGAATAGAAGCAAATCGATCGTCACTTATAAAGGTTTCATTATCTTGTATACTTGCATTAGTATTATTTGCTGTAGAAGCTATTGCACCATTTGCTATAGATTTATTTTTATTACTTGCTTCTATTTTTTGCAAAATTTCTTGCCTCTTTAAGGTTAGAGTATTAAATGTTTTTTCATCTACATTATCCTTAACTCTAAATGGGACAAATCCTCTCTCATAAAAAGCATCAATTTTATTTGCACTTGATTCATAATTGTCAATAAAACTTTGAACATCACCTTTATCCTTAAAAGTTACCATATTCAGATTCTTGTTAAATCCAAATTCTGTTGTTCTAAAATTGGGATACGTTTCAGGCTTAGGATTAAGCATTTCATCTCTTTGGTTACAATTGGCTAATAAAACCAAAGACATAGAATAAAGAATTGTTTTTAATTTCATATAAGTATATTTTAGTATGTTTTAGATTTTTTATTTTTAACCTTTGATATAGTATGCCGGGAGCATCCTAACAGAAACTGTATTTTACTATAACTCTGCCCTAACTCCAATAAATTTTCAATCTTATTGTGCAATTCTATATTCACAGGTCTTCCTTTATATTTCCCTTCATCTTTAGCTTTTAGCACTCCATCAGCTTGTCTACGCCTCCTGTCTGTATAATCCTTTCTTGCCGTCGCAGCAAGAATGTCTAGCATCATTGAATTGACAGCTGATAAAACCCATCTCTGAAATTCATCATCTATATTGGCAAAGTTATGACTGGTAGGAAGGTCCAGAGATATTACTTTTATTCGATTATCCAATATAATTGATTTTAATTTGTGCCAGTCCTCTTCAGATAATCTGGTTATCCTGTCAATTTGCTCTATTAAGATAGCATCTCCCGGTTCCGCAGTTTCCAGAAGTCGGAAAAGCTCCGGGCGCTGAAGTTTTGCCCCAGATTCATTTTCAATGAACCAGGCTGATACTTTCACTTTCAGTATTTGTGCAAAATCTGATAAAGTACCTTTTGCTCTCAAAGCATCCTGCTCTTTAGTTGATGCTCTTAAATAGGCATATACTCTCATCGGTTAGTGCATTTTAAATAGTTCTTTTAATCCAGTGCAATATACATTATATTTTTAAATTAATGCACTAGGTATATGATAATTCATTAAAAGTGTACTTAAAATAAACTAGCTCGCTGTAATACTTAAACGTTCGTTCATATCAAGCTCAAAAACTCCATATGGATTTACATGTGTGTATATTAGTGGAGAAAGAGCCCGATAATCTTCCGGTGTTAATATATGTTTCCATTCTTCTGTGGAAATAACCTGCTGAATCATTAAAGTATTAACATATACAAGACAGATCTGGACCAGGTGTAAGGACAGAACTGAAAGTTCCTGATCCTCTAGCCTGTTGGTTGAAACTTCTCCACCCTTTCCAAAAAAAATAAATGAATTGGCAGAATTCCAGTTCTCAACGACATTTAATCCTTCATGGATCTCTCTGCGCAACTCTTCTTTTTCCAGATATTTGCAAAGGAAAATTGTTTTTACAGCTTTACCAAGCTCTGATAACACTCTATAGGTTGGATGGGTAATATTTCCTTTTGTAAAACGTCTTAATATTGCTTCCGGATCGGCGGTTCCCTGCTTTAATGCTGTGGTATACTGTACCATTTGATCATATTGCTGTGCAATAAGTTCCCAATTGATAGGCCTTGTCAGAATAGGAGTTAGATTCTGAAAGTTTTTTGCCGATCCAATATCTGGGATATACAATTTTTGTTTTGCTATATTTTTAAGCCTGGGCATTAAATTGAATCCTAACAAATAACTGAAGGCAAAAGCAACTTCGCTTTGTCCATGGGTATCAACGTAATGTTTATCAATAGACATTTCTGTACAGTGTCTAAGGACCCCTTCAATCATGCTTGCAACTTCTGAAGATGAACATCGCTTAAGCTGAGAATAAATGCAGGTGGATTTATTTTCTACATGCCAGTATATCATGACACCACGCCCTCCATAACGGATATGCCATTCGGTCATAAGATTTTGATCCCAAGATCCAAACTTTTTAGAATCTGAAGCGCAGGCTGTTGTACCTTCTCCCCAAATAGCAGGATTTCTTATTTTAAATATAGCATTGGCAACTTTACTTATCGCTTCCCTTAAAGCTGTTTTATAAATGTAAAATTTTCTTGTGTGTAAAAGTTCTTTGTAGTTTACACCATGTCGGCCTGAAGATATACGTTTTAGCCCAGTATTGGTTCCCAAACCGTAGAGTGCCAGTAATAGCCGTTTTTGCAGTTCATCCCGATTAAGTCTTTCACTAGAGCGTTGAGTTTTAAAGCATTCAGTAAATCCTATTCTCATATCTGCTTCTTTTAAAATGTCTAAAAGACTTGTCATCGGCCATACGGATTGTATCTGTCCCTTCATTTTGTTGATATTACCAGGTTCGGGCTGCTCTTCTAGCGGAGATAAAGAAATATTATTTTTATTACGTGATAGCAAACGTAATTTTTTATTATCAGGTATTGATCTGTCCAAAGAATAAAGAGCCTGGGACATATTTTCCTTTATATTGTCTATAAATTCTTGGATATCCTGTGTAATACCTAAATCATTATAATAAAATTCCCTATTGGTATTGAAATCCTGAGGTAAATCCTGATCAGGATTTCTGTATTTATCGGCTCCCTGTACCCATATCTCTTTGCAGCGAAGTTTTTCCCGAAGTGCCTGTAAGACACAGATTTCATAGTTAATACGGTTAATTCTTTTTTCTCCTTTATCATCCGTCTCTATTATAATTTCATAGTCTTTCGGACGAACAATATCATCAATAGGAATATTGTCATAAAAATAATAATATTGAGTATTTGAGTTTTTATGATTTTCCAACCACCTTAAAGCATCAAGTATGGGCTGATGCAGGATATTATTTGAACAGAATGTTATACTGCCAAGAATTTTGGGAACCATACGTCTGTAATGACTGCCATAGCTCGATCGTATTTTTCGATGAACATCTTTCTGGTAACCCTTGCCGGATGACTTATATTCTTTGACCAGATTACTTAGTGTCTGTATTCCGGCAATAGGGTAAACAACTTCTCTGACAGAACTATCAGGACTATTGAGTGAAGCTTCAGCTATTTGCCCTAAAAGGGTATTCTTACCATAGACCTTTCGGAAATCCTGCATCAATATTTTAAATATCTTCTTTTCAGCTTTTACTGATAACCTGTGGATGATCTGAATCAGAAGTTCTATCAATCCGTCTATGATTTCGCTTCGCCGGGTATAAAAGAAAACACTCATTAATGCATACCGAATGGTTGGTGGATGGCGTTTAATCTCCCAAGCCGTTTCGGAAAGAACACGAGATCTGATATGAGTCATGAGCTTAGGGTTTAAGGAGGAAAGTTGTTGTTCTGGAATTTTCAAAAAGTTGATAAATTCCAATTTTTCTATTTCTTTTAATACAGAATCGAGGCTTACTCTTCCAGGATCTGATTTTAGAAAGGTGAACTCTACTGTACCTTGTTTATCTTCCAGACAATCATCAATAATCGTTTTTGAATCATGAGAAATTCCTTTAGTAATTTTTCTGAAAAGAGATTCTCTAAATTTGGAGTGGCTTGTTGCTATTATTCTCTCCAGCTGAGCGATAGCAGGGCTTTGTATTTTATTTTGATGCAGCCATTCTAAAACATATTCAAATGCTTCTGTGACTAAAATACCTTTCGGAAAGATGTCATTTGTCAGATAGCCCATGAGATTTATGCGCCCCTTGGAATCCAACTTCATTATATTTAAGAATGTCAGAATTTCCTGCCGATGCCTTCTTGCTGTTCTATTTTCCCAGTCATAGGGAGGTATAGAGGTATGATCAATATCTAACTGTTCCGAAAGGTATTGTAAAGAAGAATAAGCAAGTTCCTTTTCATCTTTTGGAAAAACTCCATAATACTGGTAATACTTCAATTGTACGCAAAAAGCCAAATAGTGCTTTTGTGGTTTAGTTTTAAGAAGCTCTATCTCTTCGTAGGTAAGAGACCAATATTGCGCTAGCTCTTCTTCATACCATATTTGTTTCATTATTTTTCTTACCTAATTTAGGGTAAGAAATACAGACATTCAAAAAAGTTGGCCATTTTAGCAGCTATGTGGTCACTGGGCCTACTCCGACGCTTTCGGTGGTTGTATCAAGGTGGTGAAAATGAGAATTTAAATATATCTTGAGTTTTCAATTAACGAAATATCATAATTAACTGATGATCATTTAATTAATGTAATTTGGATTAACATTTTATACTTTTGTACACTTTACCCCAATGTTGTGTATTCTATGTGCCATGATAGTGGTCAGTTATACTCCTGGAGTATTAAAAATTAGTAAAACACATAGAATATACAAAAATTGTAGGAAGAAATATTTAAAGTTGTGTATTCTATGTGCCATGATAGTGGTCAGCTATACTCCTGGAGTATTAAAAA
>Ga0308161_1000423_pt1 | contig 68214 bp, 77 predicted proteins | sample PhyFR2_FD_201034 | JGI IMG/M metagenome (GOLD analysis project Ga0308161, IMG submission 201034) | Phyllosphere microbial communities from UC Gill Tract Community Farm, Albany, California, United States - DLSLF.R2 | ecosystem: Host-associated > Plants > Phyllosphere > Unclassified | place: USA...
CATCCCGAACACGACCGTTAAGCCCTCCAGCGCCGATGGTACTTGGACCGCAGGGTCCTGGGAGAGTAGGACGTTGCCAAGCGACGCAAAAAGAAAGACGTTATCCACTGGATAGCGTCTTTTTTGTGTATTTCTATATTTTAATACTTGATCAATAGATCTTTTTTCATGATTAGACACTTTCTTAGCGTAATTTTGAACTTTAGATTGTTCATTATATTTTTTATGTTAGAACAGACTATTTCTAAATTTGTTCTTGTATAAGAATGAGTATCCTTACTTAATATGCTTATTTTCTTATAGGAGTTATTTTATAATATCCGTCTTTCTGTTATTCTTACCTTTAATTGTATGTGTCTGCCTACATAGTTGTTATTTTTTGTATCTAATTCTTTTATATCTAATTTTTTAAATCTGAAAGGCTTTTTGTAGTTGAAGGTTTTTGGTACGTCTTGCGTCTTTTGCCTGTTTCTAAGTACAGTGTCTCAATCATAGTAGGGACTTTTATGTGCTTGTTATGTCACTTTATATTTTTCTTTCTGTTTTGCTAGTAAAACAGATGAGAAAGTATCTATAAATTATAGATAAAAAGAAAGAGGGAGTGGGATGCTGTCTTTATTAAAAAGATGGAATACGCTACGTAATCAGGTATTGTTTGTTTTTCTGTTTGTTATGGTGATTGTACTATGTATTGTGAGTGTGATGACATTTCGTCCGATCTCTTCCATGCTGCAGGATCATACCGAGCATCAGATACAGCAGGTGGCGGTAGAAGCTAATGGACGCTTTGAGTCTTTATACGAGCAAATTAATATGGTATCGAAGCTGGTAACTACCAATCAGAATGTGCAAAATGTACTGTTGCGCAAGTATTACAACAAGCCGGTGTCTTTTAACGAACGTCAGGAATTAAAAGGAATTGTAAACACAATTCAAGCCAATTCAGATGGTATTTCTTCCTTTGAATTATATACGACTGAGCTTGAGCGGGTACTGCCTCTGGATGATGCGAGTCTATCGGGAAGATTGAACAAGGAATGGATTGCCAAGGCAGATGAAGCACGTGGGCGTCTTGTATGGATTGGCAATGATCCGACAGACCGGAACTATTTTTTGGCTATTCGGCGTGTTAACTTGATGGATCATCATTACAGTACGGGCGGATACGTACTGGTAAGCATGTATCGTTATTATTTTCAGTTTGCCAATCCACAGCCTGCTCAGGAGACCGATCAATATTCTATTCTTCTGGGGCAGAAGATGGAGATGATCAGTTCTAACTATAATGGCCCGCTAGCGAATATTATTCATCATCCCCAGCAAATGCCTATCGTAAATCTGGGAGATCAACAGTATATTATGGCAAGACAGCATTCGTCTGTAACAAACTGGACAGTTTTGATTCTCACTCCTGTAAGCGCTCTCTATAAAAGTATTGATGTGCTGCGTACAGGGATTTTGTATGCAGGAATAATAGGAATTATTATTTTCTTCATTTGTTCTTATTTACTATCGACTATTATTACCAAACCGATTCTGCGACTTACGCGTACTATGCAACAGGCGATTGAAGGTCCTTTGACTGTTAATCCGGAAATTCATGCTGTTAATGAAATTAATGAGCTGAATAGCACTTATAATCAGCTGGTAAAAGAGACCAATCATTTGATCCAAATGGTCTACGAAAAAGAGATTACTCGTAGCCGCAGTGAACTCAAAGCGCTGCAGGCACAAATCAATCCCCATTTCCTGTTCAACGCACTGGATGCGCTCCGCTGGTCACTGGAAGATCGTAATCAGGAAGAACTGGCCGAACATGTAATAGCCATGTCCAATCTATTTCGTTATACGATCAGTCGACAGGATAAGGACGAATGGGTCATACTGCAACAGGAGATTCGCCATATTCATAACTATATGGAAATTATGCAAATGCGCTTTGGGGAACGACTTCATTATCGGATCGACATGCCTGATGAAGTATCCCGGGTACGAATCCCGCGTCTGCTGATTCAGCCGTTGGTAGAAAACGCGATATTGCATGGAGCCGGCAATAAAAAAGGAGACTGTACTGTAAGTATACGGGTTTATCCGGATAGTCATCCTCCACTACTGCATATAGTTGTGGAGGATGATGGCCCTGGTATGGATACCAAGACGCTGGAGCATATTCAACAGGCTATGCGCTCAGGAGGAATTATTCATTCAGTAGATGCAGATGAGGGAGAAGGTAGTGGAATAGCCCTGTCCAATGTATATCAGCGGTTGAGACTGTACTTTCCTGATCAAACCGACCCATTGCAGATCGAAAGCAGACTGTATGAGGGAACATGTATTTCTTTTGCAATCCCGATAGAGAATGGAGATTAATAGATATATTAGAGGCCAATAGATGCAAACCAGGGGAATGGATGTAGCGTGCAAGTTAATAGATATAGACTAGAGAAATAGATATAGATCACAAGTTATAAAGGCATACCAGAGAAAGAGATATAAACCAAAAGTTGATAGATGCATATCAGAGAAAGAGATGCATACCATGACAATAAATAGAAACCAGATAAATACGGATCGGAATGCGTAGATGAAGAGTACTGGCTAGTAGATGTATACCAGAGACCACAAAAGAATAATCGGCTAGAAAGTATGAACAGGAGGCAAAGCATATGTATGCCAAAACAATTCTGATTGTCGATGATGAACCGCGTACACGGCAGGGAATGAAAAAGATTCTGGATCAATGGTGCGATGGAAGCTGCCGGATTATGATAGCAGCGGATGGCGTAGAAGCTATTGACGTAATGAAGAAACAGCATGTTCATGTGCTGCTGACTGATATTCGAATGCCGGAGATGAATGGATTAACCATGCTGCGTAGCATCCGGGAGCATGGACTGTCACCTGTTGTTATTTTAATCTCGGCGTATTCGGAGTTCGGTTATGCGCAGGAGGCGATCCGGCTTGGCGTGGTGAATTACCTGCTCAAACCTATCAGCAAAACCGATCTGACTGCTGCTGTAGAGGTTGCACTACAGGTGGAAGAGAAACAGACACGGGCATTTATCGTCGAGAAAGTAGTGGATAATCGATTGGTTCAGGTGAATGAGCAGAGTCAGACAGCTACAGAACGAATACGATCTGCCCTGCACTATATTGATACTCATCTGGAAGAGGAACTTACACTAAAGGAACTGGCCGAGCATATCCATCTTAATCCCAGCTATTTAAGTGTACTGTTCAAGGAACAGGTTCATCTGACCTTTAGCGAGTATGTGACCCGTCAGCGTATTCAGCGTGCCAAAGAATTACTTATTTCAACCAGTCTGCCAGTTGGAGATATCGCCGAGCAATCAGGATATCGTACCGCCAAATATTTTATAAAAATCTTCAAGGAAATCGAAGGCATTACTCCAAGCAGCTATCGCAAATCGATCCACTAAATACGATCATAATCTGTATCCATACCAAACCTCCAATAAAAAGAGAATTTTTACCAATCACTGTTGCCTTATACCTGCCAGAGTCAGCTGTTAGACTTGAGCTATAGTCACACGGCTATAAACATATGGAGGAGGTAGTTTCATTGATCAAAAAGAAAGCGCTTCCCGTTATAGTGGTTTTGGTAATTATGCTGTCTTTGGCTCTCTCGGGCTGCACGTCGCCGGATAATAGTGCAAGTGGGAGTCAGGGTGCCAGCAATGGACAAACGGTAATTAAATTTATGCATTTGTGGCCGGAAGGCAGTTCCAATGCCCAATACACTATTGTTAATAAGATCATACAGGATTATGAAAAACAGCATCCCGATATCAAAATACAGACTGAAATTCTCGGCAATGACCAGTATCGCGAAAAGTTGAAAGTATTGGCTTCTTCCAATGAACTGCCGGATGTAGGCATGACCTGGTCGGATGGGTTTCTCAAGCCTTATGTCGAAGGTCAGTTATTCACACCGCTGGATGATGTTATTGATGCCAATCTGAAAGATAATTTCATTCCGGGTGTCAAGGAATCCTATGCGATTGATGGCAAAACCTATGGTATGCCGCTGGAACTGAATATCTCCTATATTTTCTACAATAAAGAGTTATTCAAAAAGTATAATCTGCAGGTACCCAAAACCTACAGCGAATTCAAAAATATCGTCAAAACGCTGAACGATAATGATGTAATTCCTGCAGCAGTAGGCAATAAAGAAGGGTGGCCGGGTTCTTTCTGGTTTATGTATCTGGCTGATCGTATCGGCGGTCCTACTTTGCTAACCGATGTGATTAATGGCAAACGGAGCTTTGATGATCCAGCTATTGTAAAAGCGGCCGAAGAAGTGCAAAGTTTGGTCGATATGAATACATTTGAGAAAGGAAATAGCGGTCTGTCCAACGATGAAGCCAAAGGATATTTTATGAACGAACAGGCAGCTATGTTTTTAACGGCTACCTGGGAGCTGCCGAATTATACTACCAGCCCGGATGTTCCGCAGGCCTTCAAGGACAAGATCGGTTATTTCAAATTCCCTCTGTATGAAGGCGGTAAAGGAACAGATATCAACAGCTATGTTGGTGGACCCGGTGTAGGATTATTCGTTGCAGAGAATTCCGAAGTGAAAGAGCAGGCCAAAGACTTTGCTGCATTCCTGGTAAAGGAGTGGGGAGACAAATCAGTGACCGATGCAGGTGTTATTCCTGCAACCAAGGTGGACACAGCCGGCAAAAAGCTGGACCCTATGTATGTAGAGATTCTCAAAGATCTGGGCAGTGCCTCCAATGTGACTACGTACTTTGATACCCAGGCCAGTCCTAATGTGGCCGAGCTGCATCATGATCTGATTGCTGCCCTGTTTGGCAAGCAAATTACACCACAGCAGTTTGTTCAGCAGACAGCCGCTGCCCTGGCAGAAGAAAGTAATTAATTCGGTTTGGGAATGGAAGGCCTGCCAATCATTAGTAGGTTGCCTTTGTCCGAAATTATTGCTTTGGTCGAAAGGGATCAGGAAGCTGAGCCCTGCTGCACTTGTCTGGCATTTGTGATCTGTGATTTGTGAATGGAAGAGTATCTCGATGCTCTTCCTTCTGTCAAAAAGGAGGAAAGATTATGAAAGCAGTCATGTCCAATAAAAGTGCGATTGCGCTGTATGTATTGCCGGCGCTGCTGCTGATTCTGATTATCATCTATATTCCGCTGGTGCTTACGGGCTACTATGGCATGATGGACTGGAAAGGCTTTGCCCCGATGAAGTTTATCGGTCTGGATAATTATAACAAGCTAATCCATGATTCGATGTTCTGGAAAAGCACATATCATTCTGTGTTACTGGGCATCTGCTCTACTTTCAGTCTGCTGATCTATCTGGCGGTATCCATGGTACTGGCCAGCCGGATCAAGGGGGCCAATCTGTTTCGCAAAATTTATCTGATTCCGATGTTGCTGTCCTCTGTAGCCATTGCCCAGCTATGGTCCAAGATCTATGATCCGTCCAATGGTATGCTCAATCATCTACTGACCAGTATCGGGATACAAAATCCGCCGCTCTGGTTATCCGACCCGAATATTGTACTGTTTGCGATCTTTGTTCCAATTGTATGGCAGTATGCCGGTTTTTATATCATTATCTATTATGCCGCTCTCAAAAATGTATCGGAAGAAGTGATAGAAGCAGCAACGATCGATGGAGCCACCCCATGGCAGGTAGCGAGTCGTATCAAATTGCCGCTGATTTCCCCGGTATTCAAGGTGACCATTATACTGGCGCTTGTTGGCTCACTCAAATATTTTGACCTGATCTTTGTGATGACTGGTGGAGGGCCGAATCACGCAAGCGAAGTGATGGCTTCTTATATGTATGGTGAAGCTTTCAGCAAGTACAATTTTGGCTATGGCAGTGCTGTGGGCTTTGCCCTCTTGCTGATCTGTCTGCTTATGACCTGGCTGATCCGCAAGCTGACCACATCAGGCGAAGATGTCCAATACTGAGGGAGTGGATGAACATAATGAATGAATTTGCTGCACATAAACGATCTGGCACTATCTCCGATACCAGAGTAAAAGCATCATTTGGAAGTCGCCTCGGCTTTGGTGTACTTTATTTGATTCTCGGGATATTGGCTGTAATCCAGATTTATCCGCTATTCTGGCTGTTTTTATTTTCGCTGAAAACGAATCAGGAAGTTTTCGGTATGTCACCATTCGCACTTCCTCAGCACCCACAGTGGGCCAATTATCCAAAGGTATGGAGTCAGGGACATATTAATCTGTACTTCTTCAATAGTGTCTGGTATACAGTGGTAGCTGTTTTGCTGACGATTATACTTGCCAGTTTTGTGACGTTTGCGATTACCAGAATGAACTGGAAGCTGAGCCGATTTGTACTGGGACTTTTTATTGTAGGATTGATGATCCCGCTGCATTCTACATTGATTCCTCTATTTAATTTTTTTAAGCATGTGCATCTGATCAATAATCCGCTTTCGGTTATTTTATCGTATACGGCTTTTAACTTACCGGTTACGATTATGATTTTACTGGGATTCTATCAGGCGATTCCGCGTGAAATTGAAGAAGCAGGTGTTATGGATGGCTGTTCGGTACACCGGATTTTTTTGCGCATCGTATTACCGCTGACTACACCTGTTCTGGCGACGACTGCTATTATCAATATGATTTACAATTGGAATGAGTTTGTATTTGTAAATACCTTTATTAGCTCCGATCGCTGGAAAACACTGACTGTAGGCGTTAATAATTTTGTTGGGCAATATCTGACAGACTGGGGAGCGATCGGCGCTACACTGATGATTAGCATTCTTCCTATTCTGATCGCATTCCTGCTGCTAAGCAACCGGATTGTCGAAGGATTGGCTGCCGGTTCGGTCAAAGGGTGATATTTTAGTTTGTAGACTATTGCAGATAGACATATTTAAAAGGAGCTTTCCTGATGGAGGAAGCTCCTTTTAAACGTGCACCAGGACTCACTGTATACCGGTACAAAGCAAACTATTCAGTTTATGTTCAGTTAAACGTTACAGATGGGGCAGCCAACAGCTCCATCCCATTCATATAAGGACGCAAAGCAGCAGGAATGTAAATACTGCCGTCTTCCTGCTGATGATTCTCCAGCAGTGGAATCAGGATGCGCGGCGATGCTACAGCTGTATTATTCAGCGTATGGCAGAAACGCAGCTCTCCATTTTCTGTGCGATAGCGTATATTGGCACGTCGTGCCTGAAAATCATGCAGATTCGACGAAGAATGAGTCTCACCATAAGCCTCGCGTCCTGGCATCCAGGTCTCAATATCGTACTGCTTATAGGTTTTCTGTGACATATCGCCAATACAGACAGCGACAACCTGATAAGGAAGCTCAAGCAGCTGCAGCAGTTCTTCTGCATTACCCGTGATCTCCTGCAAAATATGTTCCGATACCTCGGGATCTGCTTCACAGAGGACAACCTGCTCGACTTTGGCAAATTGATGTACCCGATACAGTCCACTTACATCCCTGCCAGCCGAGCCGACTTCACTACGGAAGCTTTGCGAAGCCGCCGCCAGCCGAATAGGACCTTCTGCCAGATCAATAACCTCATTTTGATAATACGATACCAGTGCTACCTCGGAAGTACCGGTCAGCCAGCGATCTTCCTGGTCGATCCGGAAAGTCTGATCGATTCCAAGCGGGAAAAAGGCAGTATGGTACATTGCTGCACTGCGAACCATCATGGGTACTTCGAGCGGAGTGTATCCCTTGCCCAGCAGCAGATCAAATGCCAGCTGCTGAACAGCGCGATGCAGCAGTACACCGTTCCCTTTTAAATAATAATGGCGACTGCCGCTAACCTTGACGCCGCGTGCTGTATCGATCATTCCATGCAGCTCTCCAAGCTCGATATGATCCCTGGTAGCAAAGTCAAATGCCGGGGGCGTACCGATCTGCCGCAGCAGCACATTATCTGCGTCCGATTGCCCTTCTGGTGTATCCAGCGATACGATATTGGGTACAATCGCCATAAGTGCGTTATATTTCTCGAGTATTTGTTCGGCTTGCTGCTCCAGTGTGTTCAACTGAAGGTTAATATTTCGAACCTGCTGCTTCGTCTCTTCGGCTGTAGCAGGAGAAGTATGGATCTGTTCACTGATCTGACGTGTTAATACATTGCGCTGCTGTCTTAGCTGCTCTATTTCCTGCAGATTCTGGCTGCGCACTTGATGCTGCTGTACCAGCTCTGCAATCGATAGTGCAATATGCTTTTTGTTGGCAATTTCCTGAAGGGTATCGGCGTGTTGTCGAATGTACTGAATATCCAGCATGGGTGGTTCGCTCCTTTTCAAATAGGCAATGTTGTCACTGCCAGTTATTCTGAAAAAACACAAAGAACGCTCCTCATCAACTTGGGACGAGGAGCGTTCTGCTCGCGGTGCCACCCAATTTGATCGAAGTACTATGACTCCGATCCACTCAGGTTCCGTGATAACGGGCGGATACCGTTTAACTTAGGGTAACAGCTGCTATTTTACGTATAGCTTGTGCTGTTCCTTGACGAGAACGCCTCCAGGTTGGATTCCTTTCAGTGGCCGTTTCGTGATATGTATTTGTGCTAGTGTACTTGATCGGATACAATACGTCAAGCTGCAAGTCGCTTGCCGGTTTATCCTTGGATTCCATGCCGTCTTCTGTTGCGGTATGATCAAGTTATACGGAATAACTCTAGATGATAGGAGGTTTCTTTTGTGAGTATCAAAGATTCGAACATTACTTATCTGCTGTATCATCATGATAGACCGCGTAATGATCCTGGCTACTTTTTTGGCACGGCACGGCCAGGGGATGATGACTACAGCAATGAAGAGCTGCTATTTGTTTACTTTACGGATTTTGCCGAATTGGTTCCAATTATTGAAAAGCAGTATCCATTAACCGATCCGAAAACCGGAGAAGTCTACGACAGCTTTGATCATTGTTGGGATAATGCCATTGCTGCACCGGTCTGGCAGCGTATTTTGCAGGAAATGGATCAATTCCCGGCAGCAAATGAAGATCATCGTGCTTTTATTGATTTGTTCACCGATTGGATACGGACTCAGCTTCAGCATGCAGATGAGATTGTTGTAGAGGGTACTTTGTAAAGAAGCAAGTCAAGCAGCAAATACAGAAACGATGAAGCAAGCACAACATCCTGGAAGGAGGTACTCATATGCTGGAAATAGTACATATCCATAATGAACCTGTAGAAGTATTTACGTATATTACAGCAGCTCAAGGCAGTCAGGGGATAGAGTACAAGCAACTGCCTGTATACAGCGGTACTATAAAAGGTCTTCCCGAGACGATCGATGCCATTATTATTGCATCTGATTTGCAGGGAGTGACCCCACATAATCGATCCCTTCTCAAAGGAGAAGCAGATAGTCCAGAAGATGAAAATCTTATAGCCAAGCTGCATTCAAAAACAGAGGATACGCAGCACTATATGCAATCCTATCATCTACTTGGCGAAGATTTGGCCGAAAGCCTGGAGTTGCTGCTGCAGATTGAATGGCCTGATATCCAGCAGGAAAAAGTATTGACGTTGTTATGTGGAGATCTGTACGCCGATCCACTGCAACGAGGTGCCAGTGGAAGCCCATTATCCGTCTGGGAAGCTTTTCGGCAAAAATTCCGGTATATGGCGGCAGTGTCAGGCAACCACGATATTTTTACGGATGAGGATATGCAATGCTTGAATACTCGCCCTGAAGCAGTCTGGATGCTGAAGCCGCAACTGCTGGATATTGCCAATATTCATATTGCCGGATTGGGCGGTATAATCGGTAGAACGGACAAGCCCAATCGAATGGCAGCACCGGAATTCCTGAAGCATATGGCTCATTTGCTAAAGAAAACACCGGATATTATGCTGATGCATCAGGGGCCGGATGATCCTGTTCATAACCGCCCTGGAGCGCCAGCCGTACGATTGGAATTGGAACAGCATGATCCCATATTACTCTGCTGTGGACACGTGGGATGGCAGACTCATGATCATCAGGAGCATTATGCCACCCTACCCAATGGAACCCAGATACTGAATACCGATGGCAAAGTATTTGTTTTTACTTCCACCCCAAAATGACGATTTCTGTAACCGTTCCGTATGAGCTTAAACACTCAAAAACAAAACAAACTTCTCCTGTCTGCTATTGGCAAAACGGGATTTTATGGTATAATATTATAAAGTCAAAGAAAGTCAAAGTCAGCTAGCAAATGCAGCAATATATTTGCCTGTAGAATGGATGTGATCCTGCAAAGGGACGATCTGTTTCGATCTGTATAGCAGATTGTTACGAACGTTCGTTTCTGACCATGAAATTTATGGTTAAGTGATATTTATGTAGACTTTGATATTATCATTGGCGAATTCATGTTTGCAGGTTTAACTATACATGGAGGAGGATACAATGCGTAATATCTCCGACATTATCGAACAATATTTAAAACGGATACTTCAGGAAGGTGAAGGAGCGATAGAGATTCAGCGCAACGATCTGGCTGATCAGTTCTCGTGTGTGCCTTCACAGATCAATTATGTTATCAGCACCCGCTTTACTCTTGAAAAAGGATACCTCGTTGAAAGTAAGCGGGGAGGCGGAGGCTATATCCGCATACGGCGTATCGAACTGCCTGCTCATTCGACGATCCATACTCATATTCACGAAAGTATCGGTCAGAATATGAGTCAGGTGGCAGCAGAAGGACTTATTTATCAGTTGCTGGAAGCAAGGCTTATTTCCAAGCGTGAAGCCGAGCTGATGCGTTCTGTCGTATGCCGGGACGTTATTTCATTGAATCTTCCCTACCGGGATGAAGTCCGTGCCAGGATGATGAAGGCCATGTTGATTTCATTGCTTGGCTCCTGATATCTGGCAAAGGGGGTAAGTGTGATGGTCTGTCAGGAATGTCAAAAGAGACCGGCTACTCTTCATTTTACCAAAATCGTAAATGGGGAAAAAACGGAATTTCATATTTGCGAACATTGTGCCCGTGAAAAAGGCGAACTGATTCCGGGTACATCCGGCGGCTTTTCGATTCATAATCTGCTGTCGGGATTGATGGACTTTGATTCCAGCAACAAAGGTCAGGTTGCCGGACCTCCTGTGCAGGAATTACAATGTCCGGAATGCGGCATGACTTATACCCAATTTCGCAAACTGGGACGGTTTGGCTGTAGTTCCTGTTACAAGACATTTGATGCCAAACTGGACCCACTGCTTAAAAGGGTGCATGGCAGTACCGCTCATACCGGTAAATTGCCTGGTCGCGCCGGTGTTCAGATCAAAATCAGACAGCAGATGCACGAGCTCAAGCAGCAGCTTCAGCAGAGCATCGCTGATGAGGAATTTGAACAGGCTGCAGAGCTGAGAGATCAGATCCGTGGACTGGAAAAGCAGATTTCACAGGAGTCGTAAGGAGGAATGCCGTATGCCCAATCTCCGTTTTACCGAGAAGCCTTTGAGTGAGTGGATGAAAGAAGGCGGAGAGCATTCGGATGTTGTAATCAGCAGCAGAGTACGTATTGCACGTAATCTGGTTCATCACCCTTTTCCTATCGTTGCTTCAGCCGAGCAGGCAGAGGCCATGCAGGGACAGCTGATCGAAGCGCTGAGGAGTGAATCGGTACAGAGCATAGGTACTTTTGAACCGATCATATTGAGTGAACTGGATGATGTGGATAAGGAAGTGCTGATGGAGAAACACCTGATCAGTCCGAGCCTTATTAATGAATCCAGGGCAGGAGCAGTGCTGCTGGCCGAGGATGAGTCGGTAAGCATCATGCTTAATGAAGAGGATCATCTGCGGATTCAGTGTCTGTATCCGGGGTTTCAGCTTCAAGAGGCATGGGAGCGTGCGTCGGGTATTGACGATGCTTTTGAAAAGGCCGTTAATTATGCATTCGATGATCATCGAGGCTATATGACCAGTTGTCCTACCAATATGGGTACCGGACTGCGGGCTTCGGTAATGCTTCATCTGCCGGCGCTGGCGATCATGAACCAGGTGGGACGCATCTTGTCGGCAGTCTCGCAGGTTGGACTTGCAGTACGAGGTTTGTATGGTGAAGGCAGCGAAGCGATCGGTAATATTTTTCAGATTTCCAACCAGATTACTCTGGGATTATCGGAAGAGGAAATTATCGATAATCTGCGCAGCGTAGTGCTGCAGATCATTGAGTATGAGCAGCATGCCCGCAATCGTCTGCTGACCGAATCCCGTCTGCGCATAACGGACCGGATTATGCGTTCTTATGGAATTCTGTGTTATGCCACTATGATGGATTCCAAGGAAGCATTTCAGCGTATCTCCGATGTGCGACTGGGCGTGGATCTTGGATTGATCGACAAGACGACGGTTACGCAGATGAACGAGTTAATGATTATGACACAATCGGGTTTCCTTCAGAAAACCTTCGGTGTTAAAATGGGATCAGGAGAACGCGATATGTACCGGGCGCAGCTGATCCGCGATAAATTGGGTAATGTACACGTAGAAGACTAAACCGTGGAGGTGCTTGAATATGATGTTTGGTAGATTTACGGAGCGAGCTCAAAAAGTTCTGGCTTTGGCTCAGGAAGAAGCAGTTCGTCTCGGTCACAACAACATCGGTACAGAGCATATTTTGCTTGGATTGATTCGTGAAGGTGAAGGCATCGCAGCCAAAGCGCTGATCGGTCTGGGTCTTGGACTTGAAAAAATTCAGGATGAAGTCGAATCTCTGATTGGTAGAGGACAGGAACAGCCTACAAATATTGCATATACTCCGCGTGCCAAAAAAGTGATTGAGCTGTCCATGGATGAAGCACGCAAGCTTGGTCATACTTACGTGGGTACAGAGCACATTCTGCTCGGTCTGATCCGTGAAGGTGAAGGTGTAGCAGCAAGAGTGCTGAACAATCTGGGTATTAGCCTGAACAAGGCACGCCAACAGGTATTGCAGCTGCTGGGCAGTAATGAAGCGGTATCCAGCCATCACGGTACTCCTGCTAATGTAAGTACGCCTACACTGGATAGTCTGGCACGCGATCTGACGGCTATTGCCAAAGATAGCAACCTGGATCCGGTTATTGGCCGCAGCAAGGAGATCGAACGCGTGATTCAGGTATTGAGCCGTCGTACCAAGAATAACCCGGTACTGATCGGTGAACCGGGCGTTGGTAAAACAGCCATTGCCGAAGGTCTCGCTCAGAAAATTATCAACAACGAGATTCCGGAAACTCTCCGTGACAAGCGTGTTATGACGCTGGATATGGGTTCTGTCGTAGCCGGAACCAAATATCGTGGTGAGTTTGAGGATCGTCTCAAAAAAATCATGGACGAAATTCGTCAAGCGGGTAATATCGTACTGTTCATTGATGAGTTGCACACATTGATCGGTGCAGGTGGAGCGGAAGGTGCAATTGATGCATCGAATATCCTGAAACCTTCTCTGGCACGTGGTGAACTGCAATGTATCGGTGCGACTACACTGGATGAGTATCGTAAATATATCGAGAAAGATGCGGCTCTGGAACGTCGTTTCCAACCAATCACCGTTGATCAGCCATCTCCGGATGAAGCTGTACAGATCCTGATGGGTCTGCGTGATCGTTATGAAGCCCATCATCGTGTGAAAATTACGGATGAAGCGATTGAGCAGGCTGTTAAATTGTCTGACCGTTATATTACGGATCGTTTCCTGCCGGATAAAGCGATTGACCTGATTGATGAAGCAGGTTCCAAAGTAAGACTGAACTCTTACACAATCCCGCCTAATCTGAAGCAGCTGGAAAGTCGTCTGGAAGATATCCGCAAGGAAAAAGACGCCGCTGTACAAAGTCAGGAATTCGAGAAAGCGGCTGCTCTGCGTGATACCGAGCAGAAAATCCGTGAAGAGCTCGATACAACCAAGAACCAATGGAAAGAAAAGCAAGGTCGTACGGATTCCGAGGTTACTCCTGAAGATATCGCAGATATCGTTGCTAACTGGACAGGCATCCCGGTAACCAAGCTCAAAGAAGAGGAAACCGATCGTCTGCTCAATATGGAAAGCTTGCTGCACCAGCGCGTAATCGGTCAGGATGAAGCTGTCGTTGCTGTCAGCCGTGCAATCCGCCGTGCCCGTGCGGGTCTGAAAGATCCAAAACGTCCAATGGGTTCCTTTATCTTCCTCGGTCCTACAGGGGTTGGTAAAACCGAGCTCGCCCGTGCATTGGCCGAGTCCATGTTCGGTGATGAAAATGCCATTATCCGGATTGATATGTCCGAATACATGGAGAAACATTCGACTTCCCGTCTGGTCGGAGCGCCTCCAGGATATGTGGGTTATGAGGAAGGCGGTCAGCTGACCGAGAAAGTCCGCCGCAAACCATACTCTGTAGTCCTGCTGGATGAGATTGAGAAAGCTCACCCAGAAGTATTCAACATCCTGCTGCAGGTACTGGAAGATGGTCGTCTGACCGATTCCAAAGGCCGTGTAGTCGATTTCCGGAATACACTGATTATCCTGACTTCTAACGTCGGCGCAGATGCAATCCGCCGGAACAGTACGCTTGGTTTTACAGCAACTGTAGATTCGGGTGCAGAGTATACGAACATGAAAGGTAAAGTGACAGATGAACTGAAACGTCACTTCCGCCCAGAGTTCCTGAACCGTATTGATGATGTGATCGTATTCCACTCTCTGGAAGAAAAACACATCGCCGAGATCGTAACCCTGATGTCCGAGGAACTGCGCAAGCGTCTGCGTGAGTATGCGGTAGACTTTACCCTTACTGCCAGCGCCAAAGCGTTCCTTGCCAAAGAAGGATTCGATCCTGCGTATGGTGCACGTCCACTTCGTCGTGCGATCCAGAAGCATATCGAGGATCGTCTGTCCGAAGAACTGCTGACAGGCAGCGTGACCAAAGGGGATACCCTGCTGATCGACGAGAAAGACGGTGCGCTGACAGTGGATAAGGTTGATCCTGCTACCCAGGCAGACAGCGTCTCTGCCAACGAAGCAAATCTGTAATCAAGGCCTCCTCTATTTCTGCAAAGGATAGAAGAATACCTATAGATATCGTGTATAAATAAAGGTTGATTCCAAAGGCAAAATCGCCCGCGGAATCAACCTTTTTAATGTTATAATAGAATAGAATGTAAAATTCAAAACATTGTATTACGATAAAAAGATATGAGATGTTAACTGTTCGGTTAACGTATATATAGAAAGGGACGTCCATGGCAAAAGTGAAAACAAAGTTTTTCTGTACGGATTGTGGATATGAATCTCCCAAATGGTATGGCAAGTGCCCAGGATGCCAGGCCTGGAATACCATGATCGAGGAGAAAGAAAGCACAGCGGTCAAAACGCAGGGCATGAATTCCTCCCTGTTCCAGACCAAGCAAAAGCCACAGGCAATTACAGAGATTGAAGCAGGCAAGGAGCCGCGTATCCAAACCGGGATTCAGGAGCTGAACCGCGTTCTGGGCGGAGGGGTAGTGCCTGGCTCGCTGGTACTTGTCGGTGGTGATCCGGGTATCGGTAAATCGACGCTGCTGCTGCAGACGTCGCATGCACTGACAAAGGCTGGACTGCGTGTACTGTATATTTCCGGAGAGGAATCTGTTCGACAGACCAAACTGCGTGCAGAGCGGCTGGATGCGCTGTCTGATGAGCTTTTTGTACTGTGTGAAAGCAATATGGATCTGATCGAGGAAGCAATTGACAATTTGAATCCCAATTTTTTGGTTATTGATTCTATACAGACGGTATATCAGCCGGAAGTCACAAGTGCACCCGGCAGCGTATCCCAGGTACGCGAATGTACATCACGGTTTATGCGTGTAGCGAAAATTCGGGGCATAGCTACCGTGCTGGTTGGTCATGTGACCAAGGAAGGTGCTATTGCCGGTCCGCGGATGCTGGAGCATATGGTGGACTGCGTATTGTACTTTGAAGGGGAGCGTCATCATACGTACCGGATTCTGCGGGCAGTGAAGAACCGCTTTGGCTCAACGAACGAGATGGGGATTTTTGAAATGCATGAAGAAGGATTGACGGAAGTGTCCAATCCTTCGGAATTGTTCCTGTCCGAGCGTGCCATGGGAGCAGCCGGTTCGACTGTTGTAGCCAGTATGGAGGGTACGCGTCCGATGCTGGTTGAACTGCAGGCGCTGGTAGCAGCGACGCATTTTCCTTCGCCACGGCGAATGGGTACCGGTGTAGATAATAACCGTCTGTCTTTGATTATTGCCGTACTCGAAAAACGTATGGGCATGTTCCTGCAAAATCAGGATGCTTATCTGAATGTCGCAGGTGGCGTCAAACTGGATGAGCCAGCTGTCGATCTGGCAATCGCGGTCAGTCTGGCTTCCAGTTTCCGGGATGCACCTACCAAGCCGGATGATGTGATTTTTGGAGAAATCGGTCTTACCGGTGAGGTACGTGCCGTGTCCAGAGCAGAACAGCGGGTCAAGGAAGCGGCCAAGCTGGGATTCAAACGGGTGATTTTGCCAGAGAAAAGTCTCAAGGGATGGAAGCATCCCAAAGATATTCAATTAATCGGTGTAAATACGGTAGCGGAAGCATTAAAGGCTGCGTTGGATTAGGGGGAACAGTAGATGAAGGAAATCAGTCAAGCAGAGAAAATCAATCGCCTGCTGAAAATGGTAGCGCCAGGCACAGCATTCCGGGATGGACTCGAAAACGTGTTGCGGGCCAAAACGGGTGGGCTTATTGTGGTTGGCTCAACTCCCCAGCTAATGGAAGTAGTAGATGGCGGCTTTTCCATCGATTGCGAATTTTCTCCCAACTATTTGTATGAGTTGGCCAAAATGGATGGCGCCATTATTCTAAGTGGTGATCTGAAGCGGATTCTCTATGCGAATACGCAACTGATCCCGGATTCTTCCATCTCCTCGATTGAGACGGGGATTCGCCACCGTACGGCAGAACGGGTAGCCAAGCAGACCGGAGAACTCGTTATTTCGATCTCGCAGCGTCGTAATATTATTACGCTGTACAAAGGGAATTTGCGTTATGCGCTCAAAGAGATCGGTGTTATCCTGACCAAAGCCAATCAGGCGATCCAGACGCTGGAACGTTATCAGGCCGTATTGAGCCAGGCACTGACCAACCTGACCGCTTCCGAATTCGAACAAATGGTTACGATCTCCGAGGTGGCAGGTGTGATTCAGCGGGTAGAGATGGTACTACGCATTCAGACCGAGATCAGCCGCTATATTACGGAACTTGGTGCGGAGGGTCGTCTTATTTCCATGCAGATGGAAGAAATGGTCGGTAATACGGAGGAAGAATTCCGATTGCTGCTCAAAGACTACGGACGCGATTGCAGTGAAGACAAGTTGAATGAAATTGTAAACAACCTTAAGCGGATTACCGATAATGAACTCATGGATGTCACGCAGATTGTCAAAATGCTGGGTTATCCTGTGGCGATTGCCCAGTCGGAAGAAGTGGTGCATGCCCGCGGATATCGTGTGTTGAACAAGATTCCGAGATTGCCTAATGTGATTATCCACAATTTGGTCGAGCGTTTTGAAGCCCTGCATCAAGTGATAGGGGCAAGTATTGAAGAGCTAGATGAAGTGGATGGCATTGGTGAAGTACGGGCAAGAACGATTCGTGCAGGTCTGGAACGCATTCAGGAACAAGTATTTATTGACAGACAAATCTAAAAGCGTTAGAATCGTAAAGTTAATTGGTTAATATATCCATCTTTGAGGTGACAAAATGATAACAAAATCAATTCCAAACCTGTGTACGCTGTTTAACCTGGGACTTGGAATGGTGGCTATTTTACTGTCGTTGAATGATAACTATAGTCTGGCAGCGATCATGGTAATTGTAGCAATGTTAATGGACGGTCTGGATGGTCGTATGGCCAGAGCGCTTAATGCCCAGAGTGAACTGGGAAAAGAACTCGATTCGCTGTCTGATCTGGTATCGTTCGGTGTGGCGCCTATTATTATCATGTACAGTATTTCCTTTTATGATATTAATCCGGTGCTCGCTGTCGTAGCTTCGTTGATTTTCCCAATGTGCGGCGCAGTGCGTCTGGCACGATTCAATGTAAAAGCAGGAGTGCCCGGATACTTCACTGGTCTGCCAATTCCGGCAGCAGGCGGCGTACTGGCAACTTTATCCTTATTCCATAACGAAGTCTCTACGCCTTATATGGTGATCAGCACATTAATATTGTCTTACCTGATGGTAAGCCGTGTGAAATACCCCAACTTCAAAAAAGTGGGTATCCCACGCAAAGCATTATGGCTGGCTCCATTCGTTGTTATCGTGGCGGTTGTTATCGCCATCATGTTCCCGGATCAAGTATCCAAACTGATTTTTGTGCCGCTGGCACTGTATGCATTGTATGGTTTCCAACAAAATATACGCCAGCTGACCCGACGTCGTAAGCATCAGGACGAAGACAACTCTTCCAAAGAATCTCTTCGTTAAGATGCTGGCATGATATGATGAATAAAGAAGCATTTATTTCTCTAGCGTAACAGAGAATAAATGCTTTTTTTTATGTCCAAATAGTTGGAATGAATGCAAAGGAGACAGGTATATGCTGGAGCAATGGAGAGAATGGAATAACGGCTGGCTGCAAGGCGAAGGACAACCGGCAAAAATGATGTTGGATGGAATTGTGATACTGGTTATCGCTTTTTTGCTCGTATGGATCTGCCGCAGTCTGCTGATACGTTGGCAGCAGAGCTGCAAGAACAGAAGAGAGCCGCTATCTGTCCAGCAAATAATGATTATGACAGCGGGAATGTTGGCCGGATGGGTAACAGGAGCAGTAGGAGCTCTCATCTTCTCATGGTGGGGGCAGGGATACGAGATGATAAGATCGCTGCTTATGCTGGCATTTGGTTACGCTGGACTGCGTATGAGCTATATATACGCTACCGAAATCGCAGGCTGGCCAGGTCAGAAAATGAATTCCGATTCTCCGCTTCCTGCATCGGGAGAACAGCATGAAGAAACACGAGTCCTCAAAGTAGTCTCTGCCAAAATAATGGATACCAATATTATTATCGATGGTAGAATTGAGCATATTATTCAGGCAGGCTTTTTGGAAGGGAAATTGCTAATACCGGATTTTGTGCTGCATGAACTGCAAATGCTTGCCGATTCTGCCGATTTGCTGCGTCGTCAGCGGGGGAAACGTGGACTGGATCTTTTAAACAGGCTTCGTCAGCTGGATCAGGAACAATTGGATATTTTATATACTGAACTTCCGGAAGCCATGAGTACCGATGATAAACTGGTTCAATTGGCACGAAGCCACCAAGCGGTACTGCTGACCAATGATACCAATTTACAGAAAATCAGTGAGCTGCATCAGATTCGGGTTTTGAATGTCAATCACCTGGCTTCGATGTTGAAGCAACAGCTTATCGCCGGACAGCTGCTTGTTGTCTCGGTTACCAAGGCTGGTAAAGAGCAGGGCCAGGGAATTGCTTATCTGGATGATGGTACCATGATCGTAGTGGAGCAAGGGCGTGAATATATGGGACGGGCTATAGAAGTCATGGTCACCAGTGCACTGCAGACAGCCAATGGCAAAATGGTATTTGCCAAACCTCACATCTCCGATTGAATATTGAAAATGAAAGGATGCCGATATCTTTTTGCTTTTGCCCGGAATCGGGTAGAGACAATAGCGATCATCTAATAGGTTGTGCTGTAGATGCAGCGGGTATATTATTAAGGAATGGGATTTGAGACGTCCTGGAAGCATTCAGGATGGCGGACTGGAAAGATGAGGATGGGGATTATGACGAATAAGGCGGGTGTAATCGTCGTGGCAGCGGGCAAAGGTTCACGCATGGGCACGACAGAGAGCAAGCAGTATCTGAAACTTCAGGATAAGCCGATCATCATACATACGCTGGAGGTTTTTGAACGTTCATCTATGGTGAATGAGATCGTTATGGTTACAGGAGCAGAGGATGTGGAACGCTGCAGGGACTGGGTCAGACAATATGGGTTGGCCAAGGTTATTCATGTGGCAGCCGGCGGTCATGATCGTCAGGAATCTGTTTTGAATGGCTTGCAGCATCTGACCACAGAGTGGGTTATGGTACATGATGGAGTCCGTCCTTTTGTTACCGAAGATCATATTCGGCAATGTTATGAAGTAGCAGTTGAAGTAGGTGCCTCTGTGCTGGCTGTTCCGGTTAAGGACACGATCAAGCAGGTCAATTCGGACAAGCAAATTATCGGGACGCCGGATCGCAGCAGTCTGTGGGCGATCCAGACACCGCAGACCTTCCGGCGCAGCGATTTGTTGGACGCTCATCGGCAGGCTAAGCAGCAGGGTTTCCGCGGGACCGATGATGCCATGCTGGTAGAGCGTCTGGGAATGACGGTAGCTGTCGTGGAAGGCAGTTACACGAATGTGAAGATCACTACCCCGGATGATCTGGATTATGCTGCTTATTTATTGGAACGCAAAGGAGAGAGACACATATGATTCGCATAGGTCAGGGATTTGATGTACACCAACTGGTAGAGGGACGGCCATGTATTATCGGCGGCGTGACTATTCCTTATGATAAAGGGTTGCTCGGGCATTCGGATGCGGATGTACTGCTGCATACGATTACCGATGCTATTCTGGGAGCACTCGCCATGGGGGATATCGGCAAGCATTTTCCCGATACCGATCCGGAATTCAAAGATGCCGATAGCCTCAAGCTGCTGCTGCATATCTGGAAAATGATCCGCGAACGCGGTTATCGTCTGGGTAATGTAGATGCTACCATCATTGCCCAGAAGCCAAAGATGGCCCCTTATATTCCGCAAATGGTAGAAGTTATTGCCAAAGCACTGGATGCGGAAATTGACCAGGTTAACGTCAAGGCTACAACAACCGAGCAGCTGGGATTCACCGGTCGTGGTGAGGGTATCGCTGCACAGGCTGTTGTATGTCTGATCAAAGAGTAATCAAGTTTAAGGAGGAAATTTATTATGTCTAATGAAGTTCGCGTACGATATGCACCAAGTCCTACAGGACATCTGCATATCGGTAATGCCCGTACCGCACTGTTCAATTATCTGTTCGCCCGCAGTCAGGGTGGCAAGTTTATTATCCGGATCGAGGATACGGATGTAAAACGTAACGTAGCCGGTGGTGAAGAAAATCAACTCTCTTACCTGAAATGGCTGGGTATCGATTGGGATGAAAGCATTGATGTTGGCGGTGAATACGGACCGTATCGTCAGACCGAGCGTCTGGATATCTATCGTGAACACTGGCAGAATCTGCTGGACCGCGGTCTGGCTTACAAATGTTACTGCACCGAGGAAGAGCTGGAGCAGGAACGTGAAGAGCAAATGGCCAAAGGAGAAACTCCGCGTTACTCCGGCAAGCATCGCGATCTGACACCTGAGCAGTGTGCTGCATTTGAAGCGGAAGGACGCGTACCTAGCATCCGTTTCCGTGTACCGGAGAACAAGACCTATACATTCAATGATATTGTTAAAGGCGAAATTTCGTTTACTACGGAAGATACCGGGGACTTTGTTATTGTCAAAAAAGACGGTATTCCAACCTACAACTTTGCGGTTGTACTGGACGACTACCTGATGAAGATCTCCCATGTTCTGCGCGGGGAAGACCATGTCTCCAATACACCGCGTCAACTGATGATCTACGAAGCACTGGGCTGGGAACCACCACAGTTTGGTCATATGACACTGATCGTCAATGAAAACCACAAAAAGCTCAGCAAACGTGATGAGTCTATTATCCAGTTTATCGAGCAATACGATCAGCTTGGGTATTTGCCGGAAGCACTGTTTAACTTTATCGTGCTGCTGGGTTGGTCACCGGAAGGCGAGGAAGAAATTTTCTCCCGTGAAGAACTGATCAAAATCTTCGATGCCAAGCGTCTGTCCAAGAGCCCGGCGGTATTTGATACCCACAAGCTTGCGCATCTGAACAATATGTATATCAAAAAAGCCGATACCGATCGTATCGCAGCGATGGCGGTTCCTCATCTGCAAAAAGCAGGACGTCTGCCGGCAGAGCTGAGCGAAGAGCAGCAGCAGTGGGCACATGATCTGGTTGCTCTGTATCAGGAGCAAATGGTATCGGCTTCCGATATCGTGGAACTGTCCGAAATGTTCTTCCGTACCCATGTAGAGCTTGGTCAGGAAGAGCAGCAAATCCTGGGAGAAGAGCATGTCAAAACCGTACTGGAAGCATTGCTGAACAAAATCCGTTCTTCCGAGGAATTCAGTCCTGCTCATGCAGCTGCAATGATCAAGGAAGTACAAAAAGAAACCGGATATAAAGGCAAGCAGCTGTTCATGCCAATCCGCGTAGCACTGACAGGCGAAATGCATGGACGCGATCTCAACCATACGGTATATCTGCTTGGCCGTGATCGTGTTATCGAACGTCTGGCTTCCCAGATCAAAGGATCCTGATTTCCATTTGGTACAAAGCAGCTGTTCAAAGCCATCCAGGAGTTGTCGGAATTTGCCGCAGCCGCATAATTCATATTGTTTAATCGGGTAGAGTCCGTTATAATGATCACCTGACAGATAATTTAAAACTTAAATGTATAATATATCGATATAATGGCATTGATCAGGAAAAGTAAGCCTGAATATGAAGTCCCAGAGAGGATGACCCTGTGAGTAATGACAGGTAGCTGGAAATCATCCACTTCAGACAGGCTGAACATGCACCTGTGAGCTGCAAAGTCGAACCTTTTCCGTGCTCTTTCCTTCATTTTGAACGAAAGCATGTGAAGAGCAGTAGATTTTGCCGTATGGTCTCACGTTACAGACTGCACAAGTTGGACAGCCCCACCTGACCTTTTAAGAGATCAGGAGCAAAGAAGCTGCCCAAGCAGAGTGGAACCGCGTAAGAAGACGCCTCTGCAGCCCTAACCGGCTGTGGGGGCGTTTTTTAATGAGGCGCAAGCCAAAGAGGGGAAGAAGTCATGCTGAAAAATATGAGGTCCGATATTCGCGCTGTGTTCGATAATGATCCGGCAGCGCGCAGCTGGTTTGAAGTCATATTCACCTATTCGGGATTGCATGCAATCTGGGCGCATCGTCTGGCTCACTGGTTTTACTGTAAACGATGGTTTACGATCGCTCGTATTATTTCTCAGGGAAGCCGCTTTATGACAGGGATCGAGATTCATCCTGGTGCAACAATCGGTAACCGTATGTTCATCGATCATGGCATGGGGGTCGTGATTGGCGAGACCTGCGAGATTGGAGACGATGTAGTTATCTATCAGGGCGTAACACTCGGTGGTACAGGTAAGGAAAAAGGCAAGCGACATCCGACAATAGGCAATAATGTCGTGATCGGTTCGGGTGCCAAAGTACTGGGTTCCTTTACCGTAGGCTCCAATTCCAATATTGGTTCCAATTCCGTTGTGCTGCGGGAAGTTCCTCCTAACAGTACAGTAGTCGGTATTCCCGGCAAAATTGTAATTCAGGATGGCAAGAAAGCCGATCGACTTAGCCATCAGATGCCCGATCCGGTAGCCGCCAGACTCGCTGAACTGCAGCTGGAGATCGAACAGCTCAAAAAGCAGCTGGAAATGGAACAGGGAATCAAGCCGAATAGCAGCAGACATTCTTCGTAATCATCACAACATACATGGACACAGAGAAGGGATGAGAATATGCCATTGCAAATCTATAACACAATGACTCGCATGAAAGAACAATTTGTCAGCCTGACACCAGGTGAAGTGAAAATGTACGTATGCGGACCTACCGTATACGACTATATTCATATCGGTAATGCCCGTCCCATGATTTTCTTTGATGTAGTACGCAGCTATCTGGAGAATCAGCAGTACAAAGTCGACTATGTAGTTAACTTCACCGATGTAGATGACAAACTGATCCGCAAGGCAGAAGAACTGGATACAACGGTTATCGAAGTAGCAGAGCGTTTTATTGCCGCCTATTTCGAAGATCTGGAAGGTCTCGGTATCCGCCGTGCTACGATTCACCCACGGGTAACGGAAAATATGGATATCATCGTCCAATTTATCGATAAGCTGGTTGAGCTGGGCTATGCCTACCCCAAAGAAGGCGACGTATACTTCCGTACACGCAAATTCGCTTCCTATGGCAAGCTGTCCCACCAGAAGCTGGATGAACTGCAGTTTGGTATCCGGATCGAAGTCGACAAACGCAAAGAAAATCCGGAAGACTTTGTACTCTGGAAAGCAGCCAAGCCGGGCGAGATCTTCTGGGAGAGTCCATGGGGACAAGGACGTCCGGGCTGGCATATTGAATGCTCTGCTATGGCACGTCACTATCTGGGAGATACACTCGATATTCATGGCGGTGGACAGGATCTGCAGTTCCCGCATCATGAGTGCGAATGCGCACAATCGGAATCGGTAACCGGCAAGCCATTATCCAACTACTGGATGCATAACGGATTTATCCGTATTGATGATGAGAAAATGTCCAAGTCTCTGGGGAACGGTATTCTGGTCAAGGATCTGCGCAAGAACCACAAGCCTGCAGCTATTCGTTATCTGATGCTGTCGACACACTACCGCAATCCGCTTAACTATACAGATGATACGATGACACAGGCTGAGAACAGTATTGAACGTATTGCCAATGCTGTCAGCAATGTGAAGCACCGTCTGTCCGCATCCGATACTTCTTCTCCGGCGGATACAGAACTGGTTAGCCGCGTAGAGGCAATCCGCAGTCTGTTCCATGAGAAGATGCAGGATGATTTTAATACACCGGATGCAATCACTGCGATTTTTGAATGGGTGAATGAAGCCAATCTGCTGCTGCAGCGTGAAGTAGTACAACAAGCTTCCCTGGAAGCTTTGCTGCAGGTATTTGACGAAATGAACGAAGTACTGCGTCTGTACTGGGAAGAAGAGCAGCTTCTGGATGAAGAAGTCGAGCAGCTGATCGCTGAACGTATCGAAGCGCGTAGCAGTAAAAACTGGGCAAGAGCCGATGAAATCCGTGATCTGCTGTCTGCACAGGGCATTATGCTGGAAGACACGCCTCAGGGCATGAGATGGCGTCGTAAATGAACAGGAGGAGATATTGATGAACCCTCCAGAAAATAATGATATGCACGGCTGGTTTCCATTTGCCCCATCCAAGCCGGCAGAGCAGCTGCCGCCGCTGGCTCTTGCCTATATGGGGGATGCCATTCATGAAGTGGCAGTAAGACAGTATCTGATTTCCGGCAAAAACTTGCGTCCCAATCATCTGCACCGTCTGTCGACCGGTTTCGTCTCGGCAGGCGCGCAGGCACGGATGCTTCAGCATCTGGAGCCGTTACTGACAGAGACTGAAGCAAGTGTCGTACGGCAGGGACGCAATGCCAAATCCGGTACGGTACCGAAAAATGCCAGTGTTATCGATTATCGGTATGCAACGGCGTGGGAATGTCTGCTTGGATATCTGTATTACAAAGGTGAGCAGGCACGTATTGAAGAGCTGATTACTCAGGGGATTCAGCATTTGGAGCAAAAGTCATAGACGACTTTATCCATTATTTAGATAGGCACGGTATGCCACAGAAGCATTCCTCTTCAAAAAGGGTAATGGATGAGTAGGCATAATGTAGTCCACAGGAGGAAACACCATGGAAGAAGAATATATTGCTGGCAAGCATTCGGTTACCGAAGCGCTTCGTGCCGGTAGAAGCATCAATAAAATATGGATCGCTGAAGGTTCCCAAAAAAATCTGGTACAGTCGATCATGGACGAAGCCAAACAGCGCGGAGTCATTGTCCAGTATGTGGACAAGCGCAAGCTGGACAGCTTTGTACCGGGTGTACAGCATCAGGGAGTAATTGCCCAGGCTGCTCCATACGAATATGCAGAAGTTGAAGATATTCTTGCCGCTGCGCAGTCCAAGGGAGAAGCTCCCTTTATTCTGCTGCTGGACGAGATCGAAGATCCGCATAACCTCGGCTCGATCCTGCGTACAGCCGATTGCACCGGTGTACATGGCGTTGTAATTCCAAAACGTCGTTCGGCAGGAATCACAGCGACTGTATCCAAGACATCAGCAGGTGCCGTGGAATATGTACCGGTAGCCCGGGTCAGCAATCTGGGACAGACGATTGACCGTCTCAAGGAACAGGGTGTATGGGTAGTTGGAACCGATGTAGATACAGACAGCAATCTGTATCAGACGGATATTTTCAATGGTCCGGTAGCTATCGTTATCGGTAATGAAGGCAAAGGCATGGGCCGATTGATCCGGGAGAAGTGCGATGTACTGGTTCAGCTTCCGATGAAAGGACAGATTAACTCGCTCAATGCTTCAGTAGCTGCAGGAGTGGTCATGTACGAAGTACTGCGCCGCCGGCAGTCACTCGGTTAGAGGTATGACGGATCTGCGGGATGTTCTTCTGGTGGATGGTTACAATATGATCGGTTCCTGGCCCGAGCTTATGGAATTGTCGGAGATCGGCCTCAATGAGGCGCGCAACCGTCTACTGGAACGTCTGGCTAATTATCAGGCTTATTCGGGGCGAAGGGTCATTGCCGTTTTTGATGCTTACCGGGTTCCGGGATTGGGCAAATCCTATGAACAGGGCAAGGTCGAGATGTACTTTACCAAGGAAAAGGAAACTGCCGATGAAGCGATCGAACGCTTTGTCGGTGAGTTGTCCCACCGCCGCCGCCAAATCTATGTCGCCACCAGTGATCTGGCTGAGCAGCATGTTGTTTTTGGTCAGGGAGCGCTACGGGTATCAGCCCGTGAGCTGCTGATCGAAGTGCAGATCAGCGAAAGGGAGATTGCGCAGCGCATACGCGAACAAAGGGATTATGCTTCACGCAATACACTGGATGGCAAACTGAATCCGCAGCAGCGGCATCTGTTTGAAAAATGGCGCAGGGGAGAGTGAGTTGTCACTACAATGACAGCTTACTTGCGAACCTGCGTTCTCTTTTATAAAAAAAAGGCTGAAAATGCTGTAACAACGGCGTTAGAGGCGAGAAATACGGTTGACGATGTGAGGTTACATAATATATACTTGGGCTATATTTTATAGGGTAACGGAGACCTTGCGTTGCAACCGGAGGGATTGTTTGTGAGTGTCGACCTCAAAGATATCATGGTGTCACCATACGATTACCAGAGCGATGAAGATCTTGTAGAAGCCGTCCGGCAAGGCGATTCCGAAGCCTTGGAGTACTTGATTACCAAGTACAAAAATTTTGTACGTGCAAAAGCCCGGTCTTATTTTCTTATTGGTGCAGATCGTGAAGATATCGTACAGGAAGGCATGATCGGCCTGTACAAATCCATTCGTGATTTCAAAAACGATAAGATGTCTTCGTTCAAGGTATTTGCTGAATTGTGTATCACCCGTCAGATCATTACTGCGATCAAGACGGCTACACGGCAAAAGCATATTCCACTGAACTCGTATGTATCTCTGGACAAACCGATCTATGACGAAGATTCCGACCGTACACTGCTTGATGTCATTTGTGGCTCACAGGTATCCGATCCGGAAGAATTGGTTATTAACAAAGAGGAGTTCACCGGTCTGGAAGACAAAATGTCCGAAATTCTGAGTGATCTGGAACGCAAAGTACTGATGCTGTATCTCGATGGACGCTCTTATCAGGAGATCGCTGTCGATCTCTGCAGACATGTCAAATCTATCGATAATGCGCTTCAGCGTGTCAAACGCAAGCTTGAGCGTTACCTCGAAGTACGTGATAACTAGACTCCTGGCAACCAAGTGAAGACTCTGCATATAGAGTCTTTTTTATTTTGTACAGCGCTGTCGTTCACCCTGTAATATGGCAGTAAGTAACAACAACAAAATCATTCGATCCTGTCTGGAAAAGAAGCCGAGAAGAATTGTTATTTTTTTGAAAAACAAACACGAATATTCGTTGACACGTACAGAGCCCTGTGATAAAGTGTTTCAGGTAGGCCTGAAATCGCCTGTTCTTAGGTGTGTCAATCTTTATGGCGACGAAGGCAGCTATATGAGCAAGTGTAACCACCCTGACCGCATGGGGATGAAGAATGGTACAGGCTCTTGGTCTGACCCTTTTCTTCGTTTAACCAGATCGTCTTTTGGAGGTGTAGTCGTGGCACGAAGCTTTAAGTCTGTGTTTTCCTTTTTCTCCGAAAGCTGGGCTGAACTTAAAAAGGTTCGCTGGCCTAATCGTAAAGAGCTGACCAACTATACTCTTATCGTTATCGGTACGATATTGTTTGTCGCCGTTTATTTTTGGGTTCTAGACATCGGCATTTCCGCTGTGATCGAAGCGATAATTTAAGAAGGGTTCCAGGTGGCTTGATATGGAAAAAAGATGGTACGTAGTTCATACTTATTCAGGGTATGAAAACAAGGTCAAGGCCAATTTGGAAAAACGCGTTGAGTCCATGGGCATGGAAGACAAGATTTTCCGCGTTCTTGTTCCTATGGAAGAAGAACTGGTAAACAAAGACGGCAAGAAAAAAACCGTCATGCGTAAAGTTTACCCGGGTTATGTTCTTGTTGAAATGATCCAGACTGATGATTCCTGGTATGTAGTACGCAATACACCTGGTGTAACCGGCTTTGTCGGTTCGACAGGTTCAGGCTCCAAGCCGACTGCACTGCTGCCGGAAGAAGTGGAACAGATTCTCAAACACATGGGTATGGAAGAACCGAAGGAGCATATTGACTTCGAGGTCAAAGAATCCGTACGCATCAAAGTTGGACCGTTTGCGAATTTTGTGGGCTCCGTGGAAGAAATCTTGGTAGACAAGAGCAAGCTCAGAGTACATGTTAACATGTTCGGACGGGAAACCCCGCTTGAGCTGGATTATACTCAAGTGGAAAAGATATAGCAGGTTTCTAGGATGACACGGGGATTTGAAGTGAGTCATCATTTCAGATTCTAACCGGTGCTTCCGGTTTTACCGCATAGGCTTGAGACAGATGTTTTAAGTCGAATGCGTCGTTTTACGTGGGAGGGCAGCGATGTCCGTCTACCACTATTCGCAAGGAGGTGTTTTACATGGCTAAAAAGGTAATCAAAATGGTAAAACTGCAAATCCCAGCTGGTAAAGCGAATCCGGCTCCTCCAGTAGGTCCGGCATTGGGTCAAGCAGGTGTCAACATCATGGCATTCTGTAAAGAGTTCAACGCTCGCACAGCAGATCAAGCAGGTTTGATCATTCCGGTTGAGATCACAGTGTTTGAAGATCGTTCTTTCACTTTCATCACAAAAACTCCACCGGCTGCAGTTCTTCTGAAAGTTGCTGCTAAGATCGAAAAAGGATCTGGCGAACCGAACAAGAAGAAAGTCGCAGTTGTTAAACGTTCCGCAGTTCGTGAAATTGCAGAACAAAAAATGCCTGACCTGAACGCAGCTTCTATCGAAGCAGCAATGCTGATGGTTGAAGGTACAGCACGTAGCATGGGTATCACAATCGAAGACTAATTTGTATTAGTTTTTACTGGTGTCCGCCAGGATCCAGTCTATGCGGAAACATTGCTTTCCGCATATGTGGGAGGAATATCCGTTAATACCACAAAGGAGGAATAACAAATGGCTAAACATGGTAAAAAATATTTGGAAGCTGTTAAGCTGATTGACAGCGAAGCAACTTACGAGCCGGCTGAAGCAGTTGCTTTGGTTAAAAAAGCAGCTACTGCAAAATTCGACGAAACTGTTGAAGCAGCAGTACGTCTGGGTGTAGACCCTCGTAAACAAGATCAGGCTGTTCGTGGCGTCGTAGTACTGCCGCACGGTACTGGTAAAACTCAACGTGTTCTCGTATTCGCAAAAGGCGAAAAAGCAAAAGAAGCGGAAGCTGCTGGTGCTGACTTCGTTGGCGATCAGGACATGATCAACAAAATCCAACAAGGATGGTTCGACTTTGATGTCTGCGTAGCTACGCCGGATATGATGAGTGAAGTTGGTAAACTGGGACGTCTGCTCGGTGGTAAAGGTCTGATGCCTAACCCTAAAGCAGGTACAGTTACTTTCGACGTTACCAAAGCTGTTCAAGAAATCAAAGCTGGTAAAATCGAATACCGTCTGGACAAAGCAGGACAAATTCACGCGCCTATCGGTAAGGTATCGTTCTCTGAAGAGCAATTGAATGAGAACCTGCAAGCTCTGGTTGAAGCTCTTAACCGTGCTAAACCAGCTGCAGCAAAAGGTATCTACCTGAAGAACATTGCGGTATCTTCCACAATGGGACCAAGCGCACGCGTAAATGCAACAACTTACAGATAATTAATGGTTGACAACAACCTTTATATTTGATAATCTGTGAAAGTTGTAATTATGCTTGAACGTTGTACTTGCAATTACACTTGAATATGTTTAACCGTAGACAGTAGGTGCCCGTAAAGGCTTAATTTCCTACCGAGGTGTTATGATAGAATATCGGATACTCAGCGCGCAGCAAGCTGCGCCTGGTGAATCCGCTCCGTCAAGCCTTCGTCATTCTGCGGGGGCTTTTTTAATGCCCGTAGGAACTTTTCTTCCGAATCGCAAGAGGATGGAGAAAAGCAAGAATACGATCAGGAGGTGTCCAATTTGGCAAACGCAAAAGTAATCCAGGCAAAACAGGAAGCGGTAGAAGTGGTTGCAGCGAAATTGCGCGAGAGCGTAACTACAGTTGTTGCTGACTATCGTGGTCTGAACGTAGCTCAAGTTACAGAACTGCGCAAGCAACTGCGTGAAGCTGGTATCGAGTTCCAAGTATTGAAAAATACACTGGTTCGTCGTGCCACTGAATCTGCTGACCTGACTGAACTGAACGAAGTACTTAGCGGTCCTACCGCTATTGCTTTCAGTAAAGACGATGCAGTAGCACCGGCTAAAATTCTGAACGATTTCGCTAAAACGAATGACGCTCTGGAATTGAAAGGCGGCGTTGTTGAAGGACGCGTAGTAAGCGCAGAAGAAATCAAAGCACTGGCAGCTCTGCCATCCCGCGAAGGTCTCTTGTCCATGCTGCTTAGCGTACTTCAAGCTCCAGTTCGCAACTTTGCACTGGCAGTTAAAGCAGTATCCGAGAAAGAAGAGCAAAGCGCGTAAGCAATTTGCACACTGTTCCTCACACGCCCTAGTGGCGTAAAAAATGGCTGTAATCAGCCAAACCAAAATACAACCAATTATGGAGGGTTTATAAATGAGTCACGAGCAAATCCTTGAAGCCATCAAAGGCATGACTGTACTGGAACTGAATGATCTGGTAAAAGCAATCGAAGAAGAATTCGGTGTAACTGCAGCAGCTCCAGTAGCAGCAGCAGCAGCAGGCGGCGCAGCTGCAGAAGCTGAGCAAACTGAATTTGACGTAGTACTGACTTCCGCTGGTGCTTCCAAAATCAACGTAATCAAAGCAGTTCGTGAAGTAACTGGTCTGGGTCTGAAAGAAGCTAAAGAAGTAGTAGATAACGCTCCTAAAGCAATCAAAGAAGGTATTGCTAAAGAAGAAGCTGAATCCATCAAAGCTAAGCTGGAAGAAGCAGGCGCATCTGTAGAATTGAAATAAGAGATTTTCTCTTCTTTCTTACAAACCCCTTGAATCCGTTCAAGGGGTTTGTTTTATAACAAAAGCAGTATAACAGGTACTATCAAGAAAGGGTGAAGGAATGATATGGGAGATCATTATTATTCCAGCCAGCCTGGCGTAGCGCATGAACGCCGTATTATTGAAGCGAAATTGCGGGGCAAGGCTTTCAAATTTATAAGTGATGCCGGAGTCTTTTCCAAAACTGGAGTAGATTATGGCAGCAGAGTGCTCATTGATGCCCTTACACTAAGTGAAGATTCCAAAGTGCTGGATGTAGGTTGCGGTTATGGGCCTATTGGTCTGTCTGCTGCATGTCTGGCTACAAAAGGTCATGTAACCATGCTGGATGTAAATGCACGTGCTGTTCAGCTGGCCAAAGAGAATGCTACGCTCAATCATATTGAGAATGTAACTATTCTGGAAAGTGATTTGTTTGCAGCTGTTCAAGGACAGAAGTTTGATGTAGTGCTGACCAACCCGCCGATCCGTGCAGGGAAATCAACCGTACATGCGATCTTTGAAGAAGCAGCAGCTCATTTGAAGGATGGAGGCTCTTTATGGGTCGTTATCCAGAAAAAGCAGGGTGCTCCTTCGGCTAAAGCCAAAATGGAAGAGTTGTTCACCAGTGTAGAGGAAATTACCAAAGATAAAGGATATCGCATTTTCCAGGCGATTAAATAAAAAAGGCCTATTCATCGGCTAGGATGAACAGACCTTAACATAAACTAGGAAACGTAAAATCAGTGAATACGCCTGTTGACTTAAATAGGCTAACGTGTTATTATTACAAAATGTCAGTATTAAGATGCCCTTTTTGGCTTTAGTTTTCTGTAGAATTACGAAAATTATGTACCATAAGGGTGTTTAATCTTGTCCTTAAACGTATAATAATCGGTATTTCAGTTAATTTCAACTGAAATATACGTCTGAGCTGCTGGGTCACATCCGTTGATAGCTGATGGTGCTCTTTTTTCGAGAAGATTCGATAAGAGCTTTTCTCTATTTGTGGGTGTGCGCTTCTATGTATGGACCTATTATACGTGATCCAAACAGCAGTTCGCAATGAAATTTTTAAGTGAGTAGACATTAAGGGGTGAGTATAAGTTGGCAGGACATCTTGTTCAATATGGTCGACGCACTCGGCGAAGTTATGCACGAATTAACGAAGTTCTTGAAGTACCTAACCTGATCGAAATCCAACAGAAATCTTATCAGTGGTTTTTGGATGAAGGATTGCGTGAAATGTTCCAGGATATCTCGCCAATTCAAGATTTTACAGGCAATCTGGTGCTCGAGTTCATCGACTACAGCCTTGGTGAGCCGAAATACACAGTAGACGATGCAAAAGAGCGTGACGTTACGTATTCAGCTCCGCTGCGGGTAAAAGTCCGTCTCATCAACAAGGAAACGGGTGAAGTCAAAGAGCAGGAAGTATTCATGGGTGATTTCCCGCTGATGACGGAAACCGGCACCTTTATCATTAACGGTGCAGAACGGGTTATTGTCAGCCAGTTGGTTCGCTCTCCCAGCGTCTATTTCAGCACTAAAGTCGATAAAAATGGTAAAACATCATATACTGCTACCGTTATTCCTAACCGTGGCGCATGGTTGGAACTGGAGATGGATGCAAAAGATATCGTCTATGTACGTATCGATCGCACTCGTAAGATCCCGGTAACCGTACTGCTGCGTGCACTTGGATTCGGCAGCGACGCTGAAATTCTGGACCTGCTTGGCAACGACGAATATATCCGTAATACATTAGATAAAGATAACACCGACTCTACCGAGAAAGCGCTGATCGAGATTTACGAGCGTCTTCGTCCGGGCGAGCCACCAACACTTGATAACGCCAAAAGCTTGCTTGTAGCGCGTTTCTTCGATCCAAAACGCTATGATCTTGCAAATGTAGGTCGTTACAAAATCAACAAAAAGCTTCATATCAAAAACCGTCTCTTCAACCAACGTCTGGCTGAGACGCTGATTGATACCAATACAGGTGAGATTGTAGCAGAAGCCGGACAGGTAGTAGATCGTCGTCTCCTTGACGAGATCATGCCTTACCTTGAAGGAGATCTGAACTTCAAAACTTATCATGTAGCTGGTGGCGTACTGGATGCCAATGATATTCCAATGCAGACGATTAATGTCTTCTCTCCGCTGGAAGATGGCAAAGTCGTATCAGTGATTGCCAACGGCACCATTGATAAATCTGTGAAGAATATTACACCAGCTGATATTATCGCATCGATCAGTTACTTCCTGAACCTGCTTCAGGGTATTGGCGATACCGATGATATTGACCATCTGGGTAACCGTCGTCTGCGTTCCGTAGGCGAACTGCTGCAGAACCAATTCCGTATTGGTCTGTCCCGTATGGAGCGTGTAGTACGCGAGAGAATGTCCATTCAGGACGCTAACGTGATTACACCACAGGCACTGATCAACATACGTCCTGTGATTGCATCCATCAAGGAGTTCTTTGGTAGCTCCCAGCTGTCCCAGTTTATGGATCAGACCAACCCGCTCGGTGAACTGACGCACAAACGTCGTCTGTCTGCCCTCGGACCCGGTGGTCTGACACGTGAACGCGCAGGCTTTGAAGTCCGTGACGTACATCCGAGTCACTACGGTCGTATGTGTCCTATCGAGACTCCAGAGGGACCGAACATCGGTCTGATCAACTCCCTGTCCACGTTCGCACGTATCAATGAGTATGGCTTCATCGAAGCACCATACCGTCGTGTAGATCCGAACACCAATCGGGTAACTGATCAAATTGATTACCTGACTGCGGATGAGGAAGACAACTATGTAGTAGCTCAGGCGAATGCGGTCCTGAACGAAGACGGTACTTTTGCAGAAGAAATGGTAATCAGCCGTTACAACAAACAGGCCGATAACATTCTTCCTATGCCAAGAGAACGTGTTGACTATATGGACGTATCTCCAAAACAGGTTGTATCTGTTGCGACAGCATTGATTCCGTTCCTGGAAAACGATGACTCCAACCGTGCTCTGATGGGTTCCAACATGCAGCGTCAGGCGGTACCTTTGCTTATTCCTAAGGCACCACTTGTCGGTACAGGTATGGAACACAAAGCAGCCAAGGATTCTGGCGTATGTATCGTAACCAAACACGACGGTATCATCGAACGTTCTACTGCTAGCGAGATTACACTGCGCCGTATTGAGACTGTAGACGGCAAAGAAGTTAAAGGTGATCTCATTAAGTATAAATTACACAAATTCATGAGATCTAACCAAGGTACTGCCATCAATCAGCGTCCAATCGTTAAAACGGGCGACGTTGTGAAGAAAGGCGATATCCTGGCAGATGGTCCATCCACAGAGATGGGCGAGATCGCTCTGGGACGTAACGTAGTCGTAGCATTTATGACCTGGGAAGGTTATAACTACGAGGATGCGATCCTGCTGAGCGAGAAACTAGTAAAAGAAGATGTGTACACTTCCATCCATATTGAAGAATATGAATCCGAAGCTCGTGATACGAAGCTCGGTCCGGAAGAAATCACACGCGATATTCCTAACGTGGGTGAAGATGCACTGAAAAATCTCGACGAGCGCGGTATCATCCGCATCGGTGCCGAGATTGCTGCCGGCGATATTCTCGTTGGTAAAGTAACACCTAAGGGTGTAACCGAACTGACAGCAGAAGAACGCCTGCTGCACGCGATCTTTGGTGAAAAAGCACGAGAAGTTCGCGACACCAGCCTTCGCGTACCACACGGTACAGATGGTATTGTCGTAGACGTTAAAGTGTTCACCAGAGAAAACGGCGACGAGTTGCCACCAGGTGTAAATCATCTGGTACGTGTATACATCGCGCAAAAACGTAAAATCTCCGAAGGCGATAAAATGGCGGGACGTCACGGTAACAAAGGTGTCGTTGCACGTATTCTGCCGGAAGAAGATATGCCGTTTATGCCAGATGGTACACCGGTACAGGTAGTACTGAATCCACTGGGCGTACCTTCCCGTATGAACATCGGTCAGATTCTCGAAGTCCATATCGGTATGGCAGCGATGAAACTTGGTATTCACGTCGCTACACCGGTCTTTGACGGAGCGAATGAGTATGATGTATTCGATACGATGGAAGAAGCTGGCATGCAGCGTAACGGTAAGACTATCCTTTACGATGGAAGAACCGGTGACGAGTTCGAGCGTGAAGTTACAGTCGGCGTTATGCACATGATCAAACTGGCGCACATGGTTGATGATAAAATCCATGCTCGTTCCACAGGTCCTTACTCTCTCGTTACACAACAGCCGCTGGGTGGTAAAGCTCAGTTCGGTGGTCAGCGTTTCGGGGAGATGGAAGTATGGGCGTTGGAAGCTTATGGCGCTGCTTATACTCTGCAAGAGATCCTTACTGTCAAATCCGATGATGTCGTTGGTCGTGTGAAAACGTACGAATCCATCGTGAAAGGCGAAAACGTTCCTGAACCGGGCGTTCCTGAATCTTTCAAAGTATTGATCAAGGAGCTGCAAAGCTTGGGTATGGACGTTAAAATTCTCAATGAAGATGAAAATGAAATTGAGATGAGAGAGCTGGATGACGAGGAAGAGAACACCAATGATAAACTGAGCCTCAACCTTGAAGGTTCAGAAGTCGGCGTAGATTAATATCACTTATTCATGATTCCCAACATTGTCTGATGAAGGTAGACCGGAGCATTTCCGGTCTATCCTCATTCATCAGACGGTGCGTTGGGATTTGTGCGGAATACAGAGCTTTACAATAAATAGGATTTGGCCTTAGGAGGGGTGTCTCTTGATAGACGTTAACAATTTCGAATTTATGAAAATTGGGCTTGCTTCCCCAGACAAAATTCGTTCTTGGTCCCGCGGAGAAGTTAAAAAACCGGAGACAATCAACTACCGTACGCTTAAACCAGAGAAAGACGGTCTGTTCTGTGAACGTATTTTCGGACCAACCAAAGACTGGGAATGTCATTGCGGTAAATATAAGCGCGTACGTTACAAAGGTGTAGTCTGTGACCGTTGTGGCGTTGAAGTAACACGTGCCAAAGTACGTCGTGAACGTATGGGACATATTGAGCTGGCAGCTCCTGTATCCCACATTTGGTATTTCAAAGGTATTCCGAGCCGTATGGGTCTTGCACTCGATATGTCTCCAAGATCCCTGGAAGAAGTTATTTACTTCGCATCTTATGTTGTTACTGATCCAGGCGAGACACCACTGGAGAAGAAACAGCTTCTCTCTGAAAAAGAATACCGCAGCTACCGTGAAAAGTATGGCTACGGATTCCATGCAGGTATGGGTGCAGAAGCGATCAAGCGACTGCTTCAAGACCTTGATCTGGACAAAGAACTGGAATTCCTGCGTGAAGAGCTGCGTACCGCTCAAGGCCAACGTCGTAACCGTGCGATCAAACGTCTTGAAGTTATCGAAGCTTTCCGTAATTCCGGCAACTCTCCGGATTGGATGATCATGGATGTTCTGCCGGTAATCCCGCCGGAAATTCGCCCGATGGTTCAGCTGGATGGTGGACGTTTTGCGACATCTGACCTGAATGACCTGTATCGTCGTGTAATTAACCGGAACAACCGTCTGAAGCGCCTGCTGGATCTGGGTGCTCCTGACATTATCGTACAGAACGAGAAACGTATGCTGCAAGAAGCAGTAGATGCCTTGATCGATAACGGCCGTCGCGGACGTCCGGTAACAGGTCCAGGTAACCGTCCTCTGAAATCCCTCAGCCATATGCTGAAAGGTAAACAGGGTCGTTTCCGTCAGAACTTGCTCGGTAAACGTGTCGATTATTCTGGTCGTTCCGTTATCGTCGTAGGTCCTTACCTGAAAATGTACCAGTGTGGTCTTCCAAAAGAAATGGCACTGGAACTGTTCAAACCATTCGTAATGAAAGAACTGGTTAATAAAGGCCTGGCTCATAACATTAAGAGTGCAAAACGCAAAGTTGAACGCGTAAGTCCAGAAGTATGGGATGTACTGGAAGAAGTAATTAAAGAACACCCAGTTCTTCTGAACCGCGCACCGACGCTGCATAGACTCGGTATCCAGGCATTCGAACCTATTCTGGTTGAAGGCCGCGCAATCCGTCTTCATCCGCTCGTATGTACAGCGTATAACGCTGACTTTGACGGTGACCAAATGGCGGTTCACGTACCATTGTCTGCTGAAGCACAAGCGGAAGCCCGCCTGCTGATGCTGGCATCCGGTAACATCTTGAACCCTAAAGATGGCAAGCCGGTTGTTACACCTTCCCAGGATATGGTCCTTGGCTCTTATTATCTGACTATGGATAATATGGAAGCCAAAGGTGCCGGCATGATCCTCCGTACAGTCAATGAAGCCGTATCCGCTTATCAACGTGGAACAGCCTCCCTGCATGCACGTGTAGCGATCCCTGCCAAAGCATTGGGTAAAACCAGCTTTACGGAAAAACAACAATCCGGTATGTTGATCACAACTGTCGGACGGATTATCTTTAACGAGATCTTCCCTGAGTCTTTCCCTTATATCAATGAACCGACTCGTGCCAACCTGTATCAGGGTATCCCGGATCACTACTTCATCTATGAAAAAGGTACAAACGTACTGGAATTCATGAAGGCAGTTCCGCAAACTGGCGCGATCGGCAAAGAATATCTCGGTACAATCATTGCACGCTGTTTCGAAGTCTACCATACAACACTGACTTCCGTGATTCTGGATAAAATCAAGCAGCTGGGCTTCACGTATTCCACGCGTGCGGGTATTACCGTTGGTGTGGCAGACGTTGTTGTTCCACCGGAGAAAACAGCATTGCTGGCTGAATCCGATAAAAAAGTTGCAGTTATCACGAACCAGTATCGTCGTGGTCTGATCACGAACGAAGAGCGTTATGATCGTGTTATCGAAATCTGGTCTCGTACGAAGGACGAGCTGACAGACATCCTGATGAAATCGATGGATCGTTATAACTCCATCATGCTGATGGTTGATTCCAAGGCGCGGGGTAACAAATCCCAGATTACTCAGCTGGGTGGTATGCGTGGTCTGATGGCCAACCCATCCGGTCGTATTATCGAGCTCCCAATCAAATCGAACTTCCGTGAAGGTCTGACAGTCCTCGAGTACTTCCTGTCTACTCACGGAGCGCGTAAAGGTCTGGCGGATACAGCACTTCGTACTGCTGACTCTGGTTATCTGACTCGTCGTCTCGTTGACGTAGCCCAGGACGTAATCGTACGTGAAGATGATTGCGGAACAGACAAAGGATTTATCGTTAGTCGTATCCAGGATGGTAAAGAAGTTATCGAAGATCTGTATGACCGTCTGGAAGGACGCTATTGCTTCGAGACTGTTCGTCATCCGGAGACAGGCGAGATTCTTGCTAGCCGCAATGAACTGATTGATTCTGACAAAGCTGAAGCTATCGTGGCTGCTGGCGTCAACAAAGTACAGATCCGTTCTGTACTGAGCTGTCGTACAAGACACGGGGTATGTAAGAAATGTTACGGTCGTAACCTGGCAACTGGTAAACACGTTGAGATCGGTGAAGCGGTTGGTATTATCGCAGCACAGTCCATCGGTGAACCAGGAACTCAGTTGACAATGCGTACGTTCCATACCGGTGGTGTAGCCGGAGATGATATCACTCAAGGTTTGCCGCGTATCCAGGAGCTGTTTGAAGCCCGTAACCCTAAAGGTCAGGCGACAATCAGTGAAATCGATGGCGTGGTTAAAGAGATCCGCGAAGCCAAAGACCGTCGTGAAATCGAAGTCGAAGGTGAAGCAGAAACCAAAGTCTACTCCGTTACCTACGGTTCCCGCCTGCGTGTAAGAGAAGGCATGGAAATCGAAGCAGGGGACGAGCTGACAGACGGTTCCATCGATCCAAAAGAAATGCTGCGTATCAAAGGTATCCGCGGCGTTCAGAACTACATCCTGCAGGAAGTACAGCGTGTATACCGTAACCAGGGTGTAGAAATTAACGATAAGCACGTTGAAGTTATGATCAGACAGATGCTGCGCAAAATCCGTATTGTGGATAACGGCGAAACTACGCTGCTGCCAGGCTCATTTGTGGATATCTACGAATATGAAGATGCCAACAAAGTGGCCATTATGGGAGATCGCGAGCCAGCTGTTGCCAAACCGGTATTGCTCGGTATTACCAAAGCATCCCTGGAGACAGATTCCTTCCTGTCTGCTGCATCCTTCCAGGAGACTACTCGTGTCCTGACCGATGCTGCAATCAAAGGTAAAGTCGACAAATTGCTGGGTCTGAAAGAGAACGTTATTATCGGTAAGCTGATCCCTGCAGGTACGGGTATGAACCGTTACCGCAGTGTTCAGTTCGAAGAACCGGAAACAGTAGAAGGAAACGAAGAGAATCTGGAAACTGTAACCGTAGAATAGTTGCAAATATCAGTAAACGATTGACTGTGAGAGCAGTGAATTGATATGATATACAGTAGGGTTTACGCCGGGAAGTTTTCTTTCCCGGTGAAACCACTGCTTTATCCATATAATTATCCCCACAATTCTTTATAGAACATTCAACTTATCTATTGACACTAACCGTATGGTAATGCTAATATAGCAAAGGTGCGTGAATAGAGCGCTGATCCCTGATCTTTTGGAGGGAATCGTTAAGATGACTAATGATAAAGGATTACAGGATGCCCGTATCAAGATCGGCACCAAGCAGACAATGCGAATGGTCGAAACGGGGCAAGCTGATGAAGTCTATGTTGCGCAGGATGCAGAGCAGCATCTCATTTCAAAGATCGTGCAATTGTGTTCCAAGCACTCTGTCAGAATCACTTATGTAGATACGATGAAGGAACTGGGCAAAGCATGTGGAATCGAAGTGGGAAGTGCGATGGCTGTTGTCCTTAAATAATGCAATAAGGAACGTTTTTGCTAGTCAGAACGGCAGGCAAAAACTTTTCATTTGTTCTTTTATGAACCGCCTGGGTCTGTGGGCTTAACAATCGGTTTACAAAAGAACTGAAAATATGGGAAGGGGGTGGCAATACAATGCCAACTATCAATCAATTGGTCCGTAAAGGACGTCAAGCGAAAATCGAGAAATCGAAATCTCCTGCACTGCAAAAAGGGTTTAACGCTCTGAAGCGTCAAGAGACAAACCTGAGTGCTCCACAAAAACGTGGTGTATGTACTCGTGTAGGTACGATGACTCCGAAAAAACCTAACTCCGCGCTTCGTAAGTATGCTCGTGTACGTTTAACTAACCGTATCGAGGTTACTGCTTACATTCCGGGTATCGGTCATAACCTTCAAGAGCACAGCGTAGTACTCGTACGCGGTGGCCGGGTTAAAGACTTACCAGGGGTTCGTTATCATATCGTTCGTGGCGCGCTGGATACAGCAGGCGTTAACAACCGTATGCAAGGTCGTTCCAAATATGGTACAAAACGTCCTAAAGAGAAAAAGTAATTCGATAGTGCAGAAATCTGCACTGCACATTTAAGAAAGGGGGATAAACATGCCAAGAAAAGGTCCAGTTACCAAAAGAGACGTGTTGCCTGATCCGGTTTATAACAGCAAGCTTGTTACTCGCCTGATCAACCGCATCATGATCGACGGAAAACGTGGAGTTGCTCAAAGCATTCTTTATAACGCGTTCAACCTGATCCAAGAACGTACAGGAAATGATCCTATGGAAGTATTCGAGGCGGCAATCAAAAACATCATGCCGGTTCTCGAAGTTAAAGCTCGCCGTGTCGGTGGTGCTAACTATCAAGTACCTATCGAAGTTAAGCCGGAGAGACGTACTTCCCTTGGTCTGCGTTGGCTCGTAAACTACTCCCGCAACCGCGGCGAGAAGACTATGGAAGAGCGTTTAGCAGCAGAAATCATCGATGCATCCAATAACACTGGCGCATCCGTGAAAAAACGTGAAGATACACACAAAATGGCTGAAGCGAACAAAGCGTTTGCTCACTACCGCTGGTAGGATTCAAGCCAATTTTCAAAAATTCCTATTTTTGAAGGGAGCACCTATTCATGGCAAGAGAGTTCTCCTTGAAAAATACACGTAATATTGGTATCATGGCACACATTGATGCCGGTAAAACAACCACTACAGAACGTATCTTGTTCTATACAGGCCGTACGCACAAAATCGGTGAAGTTCACGAAGGCGCTGCGACAATGGACTGGATGGAGCAAGAACAAGAGCGCGGTATTACGATTACATCCGCGGCTACGACTGCTCAGTGGAAGGGCCACCGCGTTAATATCATTGATACTCCAGGTCACGTTGACTTCACTGTTGAAGTTGAACGTTCCCTGCGTGTATTGGACGGGGCCGTAGGCGTATTTAGTGCGAAAGAGGGCGTTGAGCCACAATCCGAGACTGTTTGGAGACAAGCAGACCGTTATGGTGTACCTCGTATCGCTTATGTAAATAAAATGGATATTATCGGTGCTGATTACCTGAACGTAGTTAAAGATATGCGTGCTCGTCTGCAAGCGAACGCAGTAGCGATTCAATTGCCGATTGGCGCAGAAAATGACTTCGTAGGTATTATCGATATTATTGAAATGAAAGCTATCCAGTACAAAGATGATTTGGGTAAAGATCCGGTAGAAATCGAGATCCCAGCCGATCTGAAAGATACTGTTGATGAGCTTCGTTTGGAACTGGTAGAGAAAGTATCAGAACTGGACGAAGATCTGATGATGAAATACCTTGAAGGAGAAGAGCTGACGGTTGACGAAATCAAATCTGCTCTCCGTAAAGGTGTTTGTGATGTTAAGATCTTCCCGGTAATCTGTGGTTCCTCTTACCGCAACAAAGGTGTTCAGCCGATGTTGGATGCAGTTATCGATTACCTGCCATCGCCACTGGATGTACCGGCGATCAACGGTCAACTCGAAGACGGTACAGAAGAAATTCGTCATTCTTCGGATGAAGAACCATTCTCTGCACTGGCATTCAAAATCATGACTGACCCTTATGTTGGTAAACTGACATTCTTCCGTGTATACTCTGGTGTACTGCAATCCGGTTCTTACGTTCTGAATGCCACTAAAGGCAAACGCGAACGTATCGGTCGTATCCTGCAGATGCACGCTAACAGCCGTGAAGAAATCAGCGTAGTTTACGCTGGTGATATCGCAGCAGCTGTTGGTTTGAAAGATACAGGAACTGGTGATACACTGTGTGATGAGAAGAATCCGGTTATCTTGGAGTCCATGAACTTCCCTGATCCGGTTATCGAGATCGCAGTTGAGCCAAAAACCAAAGCAGACCAAGATAAAATGGCAACTGCTCTGGGTAAATTGACGGAAGAAGATCCTACTCTGCGCGCTTCTACTAATGAAGAAACAGGACAAACTATCCTGGCAGGTATGGGTGAGCTTCACCTTGATATCATTATCGACCGTATGCGTCGTGAATTTAAGGTTGAAACTAACGTAGGTCAACCACAGGTTGCTTATCGTGAAACATTCCGTCAGCCAGCTCGCGTCGAAGGTAAATTCGTACGTCAATCCGGTGGTCGTGGTCAATACGGTCACGTATGGGTTGAATTCGAACCTCTCGAAGCAGGTACTGGTAACCAATTCGAAAGCAAAATCGTCGGTGGTTCCGTACCAAGAGAATACGTTGGTCCTGCACTTCAAGGTATCGAGGAGCAAATGAAGAACGGTGTTCTTGCAGGCTTCCCGGTTGTAGACGTAAAAGCTACAGTTGTAGACGGATCTTATCATGATGTCGATTCCAACGAGATGGCATTTAAAATTGCCGGTTCGATGGCATTGAAATCCGCAAAAGACAAGTGTAAACCTGTCCTGCTGGAGCCAATCATGAAAGTTGAAGTTACAGTACCAGAAGAGTACATGGGTGACGTAATGGGTATGCTGAACTCCCGTCGCGGCCGTATCGAAGGTATGGATTCCCGCAGCGGTACTCAAATTATCCGTGCAAAAGTACCTCTGTCCGAAATGTTTGGATATTCCACAACACTTCGTTCCGGTACACAAGGACGCGGTGTGTTCTCAATGGAACTTTCTCATTATGAAGAAGTACCTAAGAGCATTGCTGAAGCAGTTAGTGCAAAAGCTAACGGCTAAGTCCGAATTATGTTTTCACTTATGGAGTAGGCAGGAGGCGGTTTGACCGCTTTCTGATCCATATTCCATAACAAAAATAAACAACACTACCTTCAAGGAGGAACTGTTTAAAATGGCAAAGGCTAAATTTGAACGTAATAAACCGCACGTTAACATCGGTACTATCGGTCACGTCGATCATGGTAAAACAACTCTGACTGCTGCAATCACAACTGTACTGTCCAAAACTTACGGTGGTGCTGCTGTAGCATTCGATCAAATCGATAAAGCTCCTGAAGAGCGCGAGCGCGGTATCACTATCTCTACTGCACACGTAGAATACGAAACTCCTAACCGTCACTATGCACACGTTGACTGCCCTGGTCACGCTGACTATGTTAAAAACATGATCACTGGTGCTGCACAAATGGACGGAGCGATCCTGGTTGTATCCGCAGCTGACGGCCCTATGCCACAGACTCGTGAGCACATCCTGCTGTCCCGCCAAGTAGGCGTACCTTACATCGTAGTATTCCTGAACAAATGCGACATGGTAGAAGACGAAGAGCTTCTGGAACTGGTTGAAATGGAAGTTCGCGATCTGCTGAGCGAATACGATTTCCCAGGCGACGATACTCCAATCACTCGTGGTTCTGCTCGTGAAGCACTGGCTAACCCTGATGGCGACTGGGCTAAGAAAATCGTTGAAATGTTCGAAACAATCGATACTTACATTCCAACTCCAGAACGCGACACTGACCGTCCGTTCCTGATGCCTGTCGAGGACGTATTCTCTATCACTGGTCGTGGTACAGTTGCAACTGGCCGTATCGAGCGTGGTACTGTTAAAGTCGGCGACGAGATCGAAATCGTTGGTATCCAAGAAGAAACTAAGAAATCTGTTGTTACGGGCGTAGAAATGTTCCGTAAACTGATGGATTCCGCTCAAGCTGGTGATAACATCGGCGCCCTGCTGCGTGGTGTAGACCGTGCACAAATCGAGCGTGGACAAGTACTGTCCAAACCAGGTTCTGTTAACCCGCATACTGAGTTTTCTGCTCAAGTATACGTTCTGACAAAAGAAGAAGGTGGCCGTCACAAGCCTTTCTTCACTGGTTACCGTCCACAGTTCTACTTCCGTACAACTGACGTAACTGGCGTTATCTCCCTGCCAGAAGGTACTGAAATGGTTATGCCTGGCGACAACATCACTGTTACTGTATCCCTGATCAATCCAATTGCGATTGAAGAAGGTACACGCTTCGCGATTCGCGAAGGTGGACGTACAGTTGGCGCTGGTGCGGTAGCTACCATCTCCAAATAATTAATCTTTCCGCGTGATCTTCGGGATCCGGAAGATTTAAATAAGCAACAATGTATTGTAACGAAGCAACATTGTATCCTAATCGAAAGTTAAGATGAGGCCTGCTTCCTTTGCAAAAAGGTGCAGGTCTTATTTTTTTATGGAAAGTTTCAAAAAAGACTTGCGCATCAACCAGCTTATCATATATAATAACTAATGTTGTGCTGAGACGTTGCGATGATGTGAGAGGTTACTGACACACCCGGCTCCTTTGCCATGAGCGGTGAGTTGGAAAATTTTCACGGAGTATGTCCGATAATAAATTGGGCGATAAAAGGAGGGACTAAAATGGCAAAGCAAAAGATTCGTATTCGCTTGAAAGCTTACGATCACAGAATTCTTGATCAATCCGCAGAGAAAATCGTTGAAACGGCTAAACGTTCCGGCGCAGGAGTATCCGGACCGATCCCGCTTCCGACTGAGAAACAAATCATCACTATTCTCCGTGCGGTGCATAAATACAAAGATTCTCGTGAACAATTCGAACAACGCACACATAAGCGTTTGATCGACATTGTTAACCCAACTCCACAAACTGTGGATGCTCTGATGCGTCTGGACTTACCGTCTGGCGTAGATATCGAAATCAAACTTTAATCCACATAGATGTGGTAATACGCAAAAGCGAAAAGAGGTGTCAACATGAAAGGTATCTTAGGAAGAAAACTTGGTATGACTCAAGTCTTTACCGCGGAAGGTAACGTTATTCCTGTAACGGTAATCGAAGCTGGACCATGTGTGGTTCTGCAGAAGAAAGACCTGGAAAATGACGGATACGAAGCGGTACAAATCGGTTTTGCTGATAAAAAAGCAAGCAGATCTAACAAACCGGAAGCAGGACATGCTACTAAAGCAAACACTGTGCCTAAGCGCTACGTTCGCGAAATTCGCGGTGTTGACCTCGCAAATGTCGAGGTTGGCCAGGAACTCAAAGCAGACTTGTTTGCTGAAGGTGAGTTCGTTGACGTAACGGGTATTTCCAAAGGTAAAGGTTTTGCCGGCGTTATCAAACGTTGGGGACAAAGCCGCGGACCAATGTCTCACGGTTCCCGTTATCATCGCAGACCAGGTTCCATGGGTTCTATCCAAGCGAACCGTGTACCGAAAGGTAAACGTCTGCCAGGTCACATGGGTCATGATACAGTAACGATCCAACGCCTCGAAGTTATCCGCGTGGATGCAGAGCGTAACGTAATTCTCGTTAAAGGCTCTATTCCAGGCCCTAAAAATAGCTTCGTTAAAGTTAAAGAAACGGTGAAAAAATAATTAAAAAAGAAAGGAGGAACATGAAATGCCCAAAGTAGCACTTTATAGTATCGATGGCAGCCAGGTTGGCGAAATCGAATTGAGCGATTCCGTATTCGGTATCGAACCTAATACTAGCGTGCTCCACGATGCAGTTGTTATGCAACGCGCTTCTCTTCGTCAAGGTACTCACAAAGTAAAAGGACGCTCTGAAGTTCGCGGTGGTGGACGCAAACCATGGAAACAGAAAGGAACTGGACGTGCTCGTCAAGGTTCTATCCGTTCTCCACAATGGAAAGGCGGCGGCGTAGTATTTGGACCAACTCCACGTAGCTATGCTTTCAAACTTCCTAAAAAAGTTCGTCGTTTGGCGATCAAATCTGCTTTGTCTTCCAAAGTAGTAGCTAATGAAATCATCGTTCTGGATGCACTGACTCTGAACAGTCCAAAAACTAAAGAGTTTGCAGCAATCCTGAACAACCTGAAAGTAGACCGTAAAGCATTGATCGTAGCTTCCGAGTACGACAATAACGTAGCTCTTTCTGCTCGTAACATCCCAGGTGTTAAATTTGTTGCAGCTGACGGTGTAAATGTTCTAGACGTGCTTGTGCACGATAAACTGATTCTGACGAAGGAAGCAGTTCAGAAGGTAGAGGAGGTGTTCGCGTAATGAAGGATCCACGCGATATAATCAAGCGTCCGGTAATTACTGAGCGTACTGCTGACTACATGAGCGAACTGAAATATGCTTTCGAAGTTGACATTCGTTCGAATAAAACGGAAATCAAAAAGGCAATTGAAGAAATCTTCAAAGTGAAAGTGTCTAAAGTTAACACTCTTCGCATGCCAGCCAAACCAAAACGTTATGGCCGTTACAGTGGTTATACTTCCGAATGGAAGAAAGCAATCGTAACATTGGCTCCAGAAAGCAAACCGCTTGAGTTTTTTGAATCTGTAGAGTAAGGAGGACAACCCGTGCCTATTAAAAAGTACAAACCGACATCCCCGGCTCGTCGTAATATGAGTGTTTCGACATTCGAAGAGATTACAACGAATCAACCGGAGAAAACGTTGCTGGCTCCGCTTTTCAAAAGAGCAGGCCGTAACAATCAAGGTAAAATTACTGTTCGTCACCATGGCGGCGGACACAAGCGTAAATACCGTATCATCGACTTCAAGCGTAACAAAGATGGAATACCAGGTCGCGTTGCTACAATCGAGTACGATCCAAACCGTACTTCCAACATCGCGCTGCTGCATTACGCTGATGGCGAAAAACGCTACATCATCGCTCCAAAAGGACTGAAAGTTGGAGATCAAGTATTTTCCGGTCCAGAATCCGATATCAAAATTGGTAACTCCCTGCCACTGGAAAACATTCCTGTAGGTACAGTTATCCACAATATCGAATTGAAACCAGGTAAAGGTGGTCAGCTCGTTCGCGCAGCTGGTACGGAAGCCCAATTGCTTGGTAAAGAAGAAAAATACGTATCTATCCGCCTGTCTTCCGGTGAAGTACGTCGCGTACTTAAAGTATGTCGCGCTACAATCGGTTCTGTAGGTAACGAAGATCACGAATTGATCAAAATCGGTAAAGCTGGTCGTAACCGCTGGTTGGGCAAACGTCCACAAGTTCGAGGCGTAGTTATGAACCCTAACGATCACCCACACGGTGGTGGTGAAGGTAAAGCTCCTATCGGTCGTAAATCTCCAATGTCACCTTGGGGTAAACCAACTCTGGGTTACAAAACTCGTAAAAAAGGTAAAGCTTCCGATCAATACATCATTCGCCGCCGCACGAAGTAAGATTTGTGCGTGAATGCTTGTAAAGTATGAAGTGACGAAAAGATGAAGGGAGGATTCAACCTATGAGCCGTAGTCTTAAAAAAGGTCCTTTCGTGGATGGATACTTGCTGAAAAAAGTGGAAGTTCTGGATGCTGACAACAAAAAAACAGTGATCAAAACTTGGTCACGTCGCTCCACAATTTTCCCACAATTCATCGGACACACTTTCGCTGTCTATGATGGACGCAAACATGTGCCTGTATACGTAACGGAAGATATGGTCGGACACAAGCTTGGTGAGTTCGCACCAACTCGTACGTACAAAGGTCACACTGACGATGACAGAAAAACAAGACGTTAATATAGTGTTGTAAAAGTAAGAGAGGAGGTCACGCAATGCAAGCGAAAGCACATGCAAAGTTTGTACGCATCGCTCCGCGCAAAGTTCAACTGGTTGTTGACCTGATCCGCGGAAAGCAGGTTGGTGAAGCGATCGCAATTCTGCGTCACACACCAAAATCTGCATCTCCGGTAGTTGAGAAACTTCTTAACTCCGCAATCGCCAATGCTGAGTTCATCAGCACTGAGAAAAACGAATCTCTGGACGTGAACAACCTGTTCATTTCTGAAGCTTTCGTAAACCAAGGTCCTACTTTGAAGCGGTTCCGCCCTCGTGCAATGGGACGCGCAAGTAAGATCAACAAACGCACCAGCCACATTTCTTTGGTGGTAACTGAAAAATAAAAGGAGGGAAAACGTGTGGGCCAAAAGGTAAATCCCATCGGATTGCGTGTAGGTATTATCCGTGACTGGGAATCTAAATGGTATGCTGGTAAAGACTTCGGCGATCTTCTTCTGGAAGACGTTCGTATCCGTGAATACCTGAAGACGAAACTGAAGGAGTCCGCTGTCTCCCGAATCGAAATCGAGAGAGCGGCTAATCGCGTGAACGTTACAATCAACACTGCGAAACCTGGTATGGTTATCGGACGTGGTGGTTCTGAGGTTGAAGTACTTCGTAATGAAGTGACTAAAATCGCAGGCGGTAAAAAAGTTCACATCAACATTTCCGAAATCAAAAATCAGGAACTGGATGCTATCCTTGTTGCTGAAAGCATTGCACAACAACTGGAACGTCGCGTTTCTTTCCGTCGTGCTCTGAAACAATCGATCCAAAGAACTATGCGCTCTGGCGCTAAAGGAATCAAAACAGCCGTTAGCGGACGTCTTGGCGGTGCTGAAATCGCCCGTTCCGAAGGTTACAGCGAAGGAACTGTTCCACTGCATACACTTCGTGCTGATATCGATTATGGTACAGCTGAAGCTCATACAACTTACGGCCGTATTGGCGTAAAAGTATGGATCTATCGTGGCGAGGTTCTTCCTACGGCTAAGAAACAAGCTGCTCAGGAAGGAGGCAACTAATCATGTTGGTACCTAAACGTGTAAAACACCGTAAACAGCACCGTCCAGGAATGGCTGGTCGCGCTAAAGGCGGTACTGAACTGAACTTCGGCGAATTCGGCCTGCAAGCTACTGAGCCTGCATGGATCACGAACCGTCAAATCGAAGCTGCCCGTATTGCTATGACTCGTTATATCAAACGTGGTGGTAAAGTATGGATCAAAATTTTCCCGGATAAACCTATTACTCAAAAGCCTCTCGAGGTTCGTATGGGTAGCGGTAAAGGTAACGTAGAAAAATGGGTTGCCATCGTTAAACCAGGAAAAATTATGTTTGAACTTGCTGGCGTATCTGAAGAGATTGCACGTGAAGCAATGCGTCTGGCTTCTCATAAATTGCCGGTAAAAACTAAGTTTGTGAAACGTGAAGAATTGGGTGGTGAAGCAAATGAAGGCTAATGAATTGCGCAACCTTACCACTGCTGAAATCGAGCAAAAGATTGCTGGTTTTAAAGAGGAACTCTTTAACCTGCGCTTTCAACTTGCTACCGGTCAATTGGATAACCCTACTCGTATTAGCGCAGTCCGTAAGCAAATTGCACGTGCTAAAACAGTAGTTCGTGAAAGAGAACTCGGAATTACTTCATAATCCAATATTTGACGAGCTTGTGATTGCCGTCAGCTGAGGGAGGAGGCCCACTATGAGCGAACGTAATGCCCGTAAAGTACAGGTAGGCAAAGTTGTCAGCGACAAAATGGATAAAACTATTGTTGTAGCTGTAGAAACTTACAAAAAGCATGATCTGTATCACAAACGCATTAAGTACACTAAGAAATTCAAAGCTCATGATGAAAACAACACTGCGAAAATCGGTGACGTTGTTAAAATCATGGAAACTCGTCCACTGTCCAAGGATAAAAACTGGAGACTGGTGGAAGTTGTAGAAGAAGCAATCATCATTTGATGATTTGATATAAGTTGCCTGGAAGGAGGAACTAGAAATGATTCAACCATTTACACGTTTGGCTGTAGCCGATAACTCCGGCGCAAAAGAACTGATGTGTATTCGCGTATTGGGTGGTACTGGACGTCGTACAGCTGCTATTGGCGATACTATCGTGTGTTCTGTAAAACAAGCAACACCAGGCGGCGTTGTCAAAAAAGGTGATGTAGTTAAAGCAGTAGTTGTTCGTACGAAGAGCTCTGTACGTCGTAAAGACGGTTCTTACATCGCATTTGATGAAAATGCAGCAGTGGTAATCAAAGACGATAAAGGCCCTCGTGGTACTCGTATCTTTGGACCAGTTGCTCGTGAACTGCGTGATCGCGATTACATGAAAATCGTTTCCCTGGCTCCGGAAGTCATCTAAACGATACCGATATAAGGCCCTGTGCCTGAGTGAGTTATAGGAGGTGTACAGAAATGGCGAAAGTGAAAAAAGTGTTGGAGTCTCACAACAACAAACTGCACGTGAAAAAAGATGATACGGTTATCGTAATCAGCGGTAAAGACAAAGGTAAAAAAGGTCGCGTAATCGCTGCGTATCCTCGTGAAAATCGCGTACTGGTTGAAGGCGTGAATATGATCACCAAGCATCAAAAACCGACTCAGCTGAACCCGCAAGGTGGACGCATCGAGCAAGAAGCACCTATCCACGTTTCGAACGTAATGCACGTTGATCCTAAGGACGGAAAAAAAGTAACCCGTATTGGTTACAAAACACTGGATAACGGCAAAAAAGTTCGTGTGGCTAAGCGCTCCGGAGATACAATCGATTAATACTAATTGTTAAGGAAAGGAGGACCTTCCACAATGGCTTCAAGAATGAAAGAGATGTACCTGAACGAAATCGTACCTTCCCTGACTACGAAATTCAACTACACGACTGTTATGCAAGTCCCTAAAGTTGAAAAAATCGTTATCAACATGGGTGTGGGCGAAGCGGTATCGAACTCCAAAGTATTGGATTCTGCTGTAAGCGATCTGCAACTGATCTCTGGTCAAAAACCAGTTATCACTCGTGCTAAAAAATCCATCGCTGGATTTAAATTGCGTGAAAACATGCCAATCGGTGTTAAAGTAACACTGCGCGGCGATCGTATGTACTACTTCCTGGACAAACTGGTGAACATTACACTGCCTCGCGTACGTGACTTCCGCGGTGTATCTTCCAAAGCGTTCGACGGTCGTGGTAACTACACACTGGGTCTGAAAGAGCAGCTGATCTTCCCAGAGATCGAGTACGATAAAGTTGATAAAGTACGTGGTATGGATATCGTTATCGTAACTACAGCTAAAACGGACGAAGAGTCCCGTGAACTGCTGACCCAACTGGGTATGCCTTTCGTAAAATAATGTGAAATGTACGGGGTTCGAATATAAGCCCCTTTTTCTCCGAAAATCTTTAGGAGGTGTCAGGCGAAGTGGCTAAAACTTCAATGAAAGTTAAACAACAACGTACACCGAAGTTCAAAGTGCGTGCTTACACTCGTTGCGAACGTTGTGGTCGTCCACATTCCGTTTTGCAAAAGTTTAAAATTTGCCGTATTTGCTTCCGTGAATTGGCATACAAAGGCCAGATTCCTGGCGTGAAAAAAGCAAGCTGGTAAACCATTGATTAACAGGAAGGAGGTTCACACACATGTCTATGTCAGATCCAATTGCTGATATGCTTACTCGTATTCGTAACGCCAACACTGTGCGTCACGAAACAGTAGAAGTTCCAGCTTCTAAAATGAAGAAGCAAATTGCTGATATCCTGAAACGTGAAGGTTTCATTCGTGATGCTGAAATGGTTGAGGATAACAAACAAGGAATTATCCGTATTTTCCTGAAATACGGTCAAAATAACGAGCGTGTAATTACTGGCCTGAAACGTATCAGTAAACCAGGACTTCGCGTTTACACGAAGAGCAATGAAATCCCTCGCGTATTGGGTGGACTCGGAATCGCGATTATCTCTACTTCTAACGGAGTGGTAACCGATAAAGAGGCTCGTCAATCCAAAAGCGGCGGCGAAGTTATTTGCTACGTTTGGTAATTAACGTCATAAAATAAGGAGGTGCAACGCAATGTCCCGTATTGGTCGTAAACCAATTGAAGTACCTAGTGGTGTAGAAATCACTATGGATAACACTACTCTTACGGTAAAAGGTCCGAAAGGAACCCTGTCCCGTGAGCTTCACAAAGACATGAAAGTAAACGTTGAAGGTAACGTGATCACGATTGAGCGTCCTTCTGACAATAAACTTCACCGTTCCCTGCACGGAACAACTCGCAGTGTTGTGAGTAACATGGTGAGCGGAGTAACTACTGGTTTCTCCAAAGCTCTGGAACTGGTTGGTGTCGGATACCGCGCAAGCAAATCTGGCGATAAAATCGTTCTGAACGTAGGTTACTCTCACCCGGTAGAAATTACTCCGGAAGCAGGCATCGAGTTCGATGTACCTACTAACACTCGTATCGTAGTTAACGGTATCGATAAAGAGCGCGTAGGTGCTTACGCAGCTAAAATCCGCTCCGTACGCGAACCAGAACCTTATAAAGGTAAAGGTATCAAGTATGAAGGCGAACGTATTCTTCGTAAAGAAGGTAAAGCTGGTAAGAAAAAATAAGCTAGGGGATAATGGCTCATTACCCCAAGCAAGCTAGCTTGAAGCTGGCTCAGGTAAAATGAAGGGAGTGAAATATACAGTCATGATTACTAAAGCTGATAAAAATAAAGCTCGTCTGAAAAGACATCTGCGTGTTCGTAAGAACATCACTGGTACTGCTCAGCGTCCTCGTCTGAACATTTTCCGTTCTGCAAAACACATCTATGCTCAACTAATCGACGACGTGGCTGGTGTAACTTTGGTATCTGCATCCACTAAGGATAAAGATCTGAAAGACATCAAAAACGGCGGTAGTGTTGAAGCTGCTACTCAAGTAGGACAGCTGATCGCAAAACGTGCAGTTGAACAAGGACACGAGTCTGTTGTATTTGACCGCGGAGGCTATTTGTATCACGGACGGATTCAAGCCCTGGCAGATGCAGCTCGTGAAGCGGGTCTTAAATTCTAAAACATTGTAAAAAAGGAGGTAAACGACTTGCGTATTGATCCAAATACTTTAGAACTTACTGAAAGAGTAGTTCATATTAATCGTGTAGCTAAAGTAGTTAAGGGCGGACGTCGTTTTAGCTTTAGCGCGCTGGTAGTAGTAGGCGACGGTAAAGGCTGGGTTGGTGCTGGTCTCGGTAAAGCCGGTGAAGTACCTGATGCGATTCGTAAAGGTATCGAAGATGCTAAGAAAAACCTGGTACACGTTCCACTCGTAGGAACTACAATTCCTCACCTCGTAAACGGTAAATTCGGAGCAGGCCGCGTAATGCTGAAGCCAGCATCTGAAGGTACTGGAGTAATCGCTGGTGGTCCAGTTCGTGCCGTTCTGGAACTCGCTGGTGTAGGTGACATCTTGACAAAATCCCTGGGTTCTTCGAACTCCATGAATATGGTTAATGCTACGCTGGAAGGCTTGTCTCGCCTGAAACGTGCTGAAGATGTAGCTAAACTGCGTGGAAAAACAATCGAAGAGCTGCTCGGTTAAGGAGGGAATCACATGGCTAAATTGGAAATTACCCTCGTCCGTAGCGTGATCGGTCGTCCAGAAAACCAACGCGTCACTGTAAAAACTTTGGGACTGCGTAAACTGAACCATTCGGTCATTCAAGAAGACAATGCTGCTATTCGCGGCATGGTTAACCAAGTACAACACTTGGTATCTGTAAAAGAAATTCAAGGCTAATTGATCGAAAGATTAGCCTATTATCAATAAGGAGGTGCAACGAACGATGAAATTGCATGAACTTTCTCCAGCACCTGGTTCCCGTAAAGAACGTAAACGTGTCGGTCGCGGAACTAGTAGTGGTACTGGTAAAACATCGGGTCGTGGTCACAAAGGACAAAATTCACGCTCTGGCGGCGGTGTTCGTCCAGGATTTGAAGGCGGTCAAAACCCATTGTATCGTCGTTTACCGAAACGTGGATTTGTTAACCCAACCCGTAAAGAGTACGCACTGGTTAATGTAGCTGAACTGAACAGTCTGGCTGCTGATACTGAAGTTACTCCGGAATTCTTGATGGAGCAAGGCATTGTAAAAAGTGCGAAAAGCGGAATCAAGATCCTGGGCAATGGCGAACTGTCTGTAAAACTGACTGTAAAAGCGAATAAGTTCTCTCAATCTGCGGTAGAGAAGATCGAGGCTGCCGGCGGTAAAACCGAGGTGATCTAATGTTCAAGACCCTGACGAATATATGGCGGGTGGAGGATCTTAGAAATCGGATACTATTTACCCTGCTGGTACTGATTGTCTACCGTATCGGTTCGTTTGTACCAGTACCTGGAGTAAACACGGAAGTTTTCACTGCCACAAATAACCAGGGGCAAGAATTATTCGGTCTTTTAAATACCTTCTCCGGAGGAGCATTGTCTCGATTCTCGATCTTTGCCCTCGGGATTATGCCGTATATCACAGCGTCCATCATCGTACAGTTACTGTCGATGGATGTCATTCCGAAATTTGCGGAATGGGCAAAACAAGGGGAACACGGTAAAAAGAAGCTAGCACAGATTACTCGCTACGGTACAGTTATTCTGGGTCTGATTCAGGCCTTTGGTACATCGATCGGCTTTAACCGTCTATACAACACAGAAATGATTCCAGGTGCTACTATCTGGAGTTATGTTCTGATTGCACTTGTATTGACGGCCGGTACATCTTTCCTGATGTGGCTTGGCGAGCAGATCACTGAAAAAGGAATTGGTAACGGGATCTCGATTATCATCTTCGCGGGGATCGTGGCAGCAATTCCACAGCATATTCGTGATATGGTTCAATCGGATTTCTTGGCGCCAGGTCAAACGTTCATGAACGTTGTGAAACTGGTTGTCGTTGTTATTGTCGTAGTTTTGATTGTTGTCGGTGTTATCTTTATCCAACAAGGGATTCGGAAAATTCCGGTGCAATATGCAAAACGCGTTGTAGGTAACAAAATGTATGGCGGTCAGAATACACATATTCCACTGAAGATCAATTCAGCTGGTGTTATCCCTGTAATCTTCGCTGTATCCCTGCTTCAATTCCCGATCATTATAGCAAGCTTTTGGTCTACACATCTCTGGGCACAATGGATTACCAAGAATCTTTGGTATGATCAGCCGCTCGGTATGGTGCTGTATGTTATAATGATTATAGGCTTTACTTTCTTCTATACATTTGTGCAAATGAATCCTACACAAATGGCAGATAATATGAAGAAGAACGGTGGTTATATTCCAGGCGTTCGTCCAGGCAAGCCTACAGCTACCTACTTGACTCGTGTTATGACTCGTTTGACCATGACCGGTTCACTGTTCCTGGCGCTCATCTCGGTATTACCAGTATTCCTGGGAGCAATCTCGGGTCTGCCTAAATCCGTTCAGATCGGTGGTACTTCCCTTCTCATCGTTATCGGTGTTGCACTGGATACCATGAAAACGATCGAAAGCCAGCTTATCAAACGCCATTATAAGGGTTTTATCAATAAATAGACGGCAGGTTCCGGCTGAATGGGGTGTCCCATTCATATCCGGCACCTTTCGTGCTGTTCTTGCAAGAGTAGTTTTAGGGGGAGTGACGAAGCGTGAACATTATATTCATGGGACCTCCGGGAGCAGGTAAAGGAACACAAGCTGCTGTGATTGTGAAAGAGCTGGGCATTCCTCATATTTCTACAGGCGATGCATTTCGTCTGGCGATCAAACAGGAAACTCCAATCGGAGTAAAAGCCAAAGAATTCATTGACCAGGGTTTGCTGGTACCGGATGATGTAACCAATGGAATCGTGGAAGAGCGGCTCGCTCAACCTGACTGTGAAAAAGGTTTTTTGCTTGACGGTTATCCTAGAACTTTGGCTCAAGCTGAGGCGCTGGATAAAATGCTGGCGGCAATGGACCGTAAGCTGGACCACGTAATCAATCTAAAAGTAGACCGGGATAAGCTGCTCGTTCGTATTACTGGACGACGCATTTGCAGAACCTGCGGTGCTACTTACCACATCGTATTTAATCCGCCGAAGCAAGAAGGCGTATGTGATATCGATGGTGGGGAACTCTATCAGAGACCTGATGATAACGAAGAAAGTGTAGCAACCCGCCTTGACGAGTACGGTAACAAGACGGCACCTTTGCTCTCTTACTACGGAGATCGCAATCTTCTGAGAGATATTGATGGCGAACAAGGCATTGACGTAGTATCACAGGATATTGTGTCATTGCTGAGAGGTTAAGCGGAATGATCATTTGCAAATCCGAAACAGAACTTGGCTTTATGCGAGAAGCAGGGCGAATCGTAGCGGAAACACACGCTTTGATCAAACAGTCTATCGAGCCAGGGATTACAACGGAAGAGCTCGATCAACTTGCGGACCGTTATATTCGCAGCCAGAATGCCTTGCCATCGTTCAAAGGATACAATGGTTTTCCTGCCAGTATTTGTGCTTCGGTGAATGAGCAGCTTGTTCATGGATTCCCAAGCAAACGCAAACTGCAAGAAGGCGACATCGTTACTTTTGATATTGGAGCTCAGTATCAGGGGTATCACGGTGATTCGGCGTGGACCTATCCGGTAGGACAAATTTCTGACGAAGCGAAGCGTCTTTTGGAAGTCACAGAAGGGGCTTTATTTGCAGGACTAGACCTGGTAAAACCGGAGGTGCGTCTGTTTACAATATCACATGCGATACAGCGTTTTATTGAAGATGCCGGGATGTCGGTCGTACGAGAGTATGTCGGTCACGGGATTGGAACCAAATTGCACGAAGATCCGAAAATTCCGAATTATGGGATCGCAGATCGGGGTCCACGGCTAAAACCAGGGATGGTTCTCGCAATTGAACCGATGGTGAATGTTGGTGGGCAGCAAGTGAAAACGTTGGAAGACAAATGGACAGTAGTTACGGTTGATGGCTCACTGTGTGCCCATTTTGAACATACAGTTGCGGTTACACCGGACGGTATGGAAATTTTCACAAAACTTAACGCGTAGGTGATTGTTTTGAAACTAGGGACATCCCCGCAGGTCGGTCAAGTTGTGAGAGTTTCGAAGGGAAAAGGAGCTGGCCAACCTGCTGTAATCATTGCAATATCGGATGAGAAATTCGTGTATATCGCCGACGGAAACAAACGCAAGTTTGATCAGCCTAAGAAGAAGAATCTGCTTCATCTGGAGCTGATGCCGATGGTGAGTAGCGAAATCGTAGACAGTTTGCAAGAAAGCGGACGGGTCACAAACGGAAAGTTGCGTCATGCAGTTGCCAAGTTTGTTGAATCTGCCGAAAAAAATACGGTTTAAGGAGGAACTCATTGTGGCTAAAGAGGATGTTATTGAGGTAGAAGGCGTGGTTCTTGAACCATTGCCGAATGCAACGTTCAAAGTTGAGCTGGAAAATGGTCACCAGATTCTTGCTCATGTTTCCGGTAAGCTGCGGATGCACTTTATCCGTATTCTGACTGGAGATAAGGTGGTAGTTCAACTTTCACCTTATGATTTGACAAAAGGTCGTATAACTTATCGTAAATAAAACACAAATGCATAAATCTATGGTATAATAGATACTTATGTGATATAAATTTGTGGTGCAGATAATATGCTGACGAAATAAGTTTTACGGTAGTAAAACTTGAGGAGGTAATTAACATGAAGGTAAGACCTTCTGTAAAGCCCATCTGCGAAAAATGCAAAGTCATTCGCCGCAAAGGGAATGTAATGGTAATTTGTGAAAACCCTAAGCACAAACAAAAGCAAGGTTAATTAATCGAGGAGGTGTAGCGTAATGGCACGTATAGCTGGTGTAGATTTACCACGTGATAAGCGCGTTGAGATCGCCTTGACATATATTTTCGGAATCGGTAAAACGACTTCCCAGAAAATTCTGAGTGGTACAGGTATTGACTTTAACACTCGTGTCCGCGATCTAACTGAAGATGAAGTAGGAAAACTGCGTGAAGCAATTGAAAGTACAAAGGTTGAAGGTGATCTTCGTCGTGAGATCTCTTTGAACATCAAACGTCTGATCGAAATCGGATGCTACCGTGGTGTTCGTCACCGTCGTGGTCTGCCGGTTCGTGGACAACGTACTAAAACAAATGCTCGTACACGTAAGGGTCCTCGTCGTACAGTAGCGAACAAGAAGAAGTAAGGGAGGTTAATGAGCAATGGCTAAAGCTAAAAAAGTCGTACGTACTAAGCGTCGCGACCGTAAAAATATCGAATCTGGCGTGGCACACATTCGTTCCACGTTTAACAATACGATCGTTACTATTACGGATCCTCATGGTAATGCCATTTCCTGGGCTAGCTCCGGCGGTCTTGGATTTAGAGGTTCCCGTAAGTCCACTCCATTCGCAGCACAACTGGCAGCTGAAACAGCAGCTAAAGCAGCTATGGAACACGGCATGAAAGCTGTTGAAGTTATGGTTAAAGGTCCAGGTGCTGGACGTGAAGCAGCAATTCGTTCTCTGCAAGCAGCTGGTCTGGAAGTTAACCTGATTAAGGATGTAACTCCAATCCCGCATAACGGATGCCGTCCACCAAAACGTCGTCGCGTATAATCGAAGCATGTCTCTTCAATGTGGTCATACTCCCGGAGATGCATTTATGCTTGCCGGGGACTACTGCATGTCTATTGAATAAAGTTTTAGCGACAGTTTCACCGAAGCGACGTTTTGAAGGAGGGATATTGCAGTGATAGAAATCGAAAAGCCGAAAATTGAGACCGTAGATGTAAATGATGAAGGAACCTATGGCAAGTTCATCGTAGAACCTCTCGAACGTGGTTACGGCACAACACTTGGCAATTCACTTCGCCGGATCTTGCTTTCTTCTCTTCCGGGAGCAGCGGTAACATCCGTACAAATCGATGGTGTATTGCACGAGTTCTCAACGGTTCAAGGAGTAATGGAAGACGTTACGGAAATTATTTTGAACCTCAAGGCCCTTTCTCTGAAAATCCACTCTGATGAAGAAAAATTGTTAGAGATTGATGCAGAAGGAGATGGAGTGGTCACTGCAGGAGATATCCGTGCTGATAGTGACGTGGAAATCCTTAACCCGGATCTTCATATTGCCACTCTGGCTCCAGGTTCTAGACTCCACATGCGTATTTTTGCAAATCGTGGACGCGGTTATGTAGCGGCAGATAAAAACAAACGTTCTGATCAGCCTATCGGCGTGATTCCGATCGATTCGATTTATACTCCGATCTCCCGTGTTAACTACGGTATCGAAAATACTCGTGTTGGCCAGGTTACGAACTATGACAAGCTGACTATCGAGATCTGGACAGATGGAAGCATTCGTCCGGAAGAGGCAGTAAGTCTGGGTGCCAAAATTCTGACCGAGCATCTGATGCTGTTCGTAGGTCTGACCGACGAAGCTAAAGACGCTGAAATTATGGTCGAAAAAGAAGAGGACAAAAAAGAGAAAGTGCTCGAGATGACTATCGAAGAGCTTGACCTCTCTGTACGTTCTTACAACTGCTTGAAACGTGCCGGCATCAATACGGTACAAGAACTGACTACTAAATCCGAAGATGACATGATGAAAGTCCGCAACCTGGGACGTAAATCTCTTGAAGAAGTTCAAGAGAAGCTTCAGGAACTGGGTCTTGGTCTGCGTCAGGAAGAATAGTCACTTAATTATTTAAAGAAGGAGGGAATACAATATGGCATATCAAAAATTGGGTCGCAACTCCAGCGCTCGTAAAGCACTGTTCCGTGATATGGTAACTGACCTGTTCTTATATGAGCGTATTCAAACGACAGAAGCAAAAGCAAAAGAACTTCGTTCTATCGCTGAAAAGCTGATCACCCTGTCCAAGCGTGGAGATCTGCATGCTCGTCGTCAAGTAGCTGCTTATGTACGTCGCGAATCTCTCGATGGTGGACAAGATGCAATTCAAAAATTGTTCTCTGAACTGGCAACTCGTTATGCAGAGCGTCCAGGTGGATACACTCGTATCCTGAAACTGGGACCTCGTCGTGGCGACGCTGCACCTATGGTTTACCTTGAACTGGTAGACCGCGCGTAACATGCAGATAAAGAAGGGTGGACAGGGTCATCGGATTCTGACAAAGCCCTTTTTTTCTCTGTCTGGATAAGTTACTGGTATCAAGATAAAGGAGGGAGCTCCACTAGGGGCTCCCTCACTTTGTATGTGTATATAAAGGTGTGAGATACATGCGTAATCTATGTATGACCGTAAACTATGATGGAAGTCGTTATAATGGCTTTCAGACACAGCCGGACGGGAATACCGTACAAGATCATTTAGAAAAAGCTATAGCAACTCTTATTGGCGAAAAGCCGAAAATCCATGGCTCAGGGCGTACAGACGCTGGAGTACATGCAGTAGGCCAGGTATTTAACTTTATGACAGACTCCCCTATACCTGCAGATCGCTGGCCTCTGGCCCTTAACGGTCGTCTGCCCAGGGATATTGTTGTGACAGGGGCTCAGAATGTTCCACTGGAGTTTCATTCCAGGCGCTCTGCCAAGCGCAAAACTTACCGGTATACGATCAATGCGAATCAGTATGCTGATGTATTTTTGCGTCATATGCAGCTGCATCATCCGGCTAGACTGAATGTTCAGGCAATGGAAGAAGCTTTTCATCACTTTGTAGGAACCTATGACTTCACTTCATTTGCTTCTCGTTATTCCCAAAAGCAGAACCATATTCGTACGGTACTGGAGACGAGACTAGAGATTGATTATTCTCAGACACGTCCTCATACAAGAGACCAGGGAATCCTGCATTTTTATATTACGGGTAATGGCTTTTTACAGCACATGGTACGGATTATTATGGGAACACTCATTCAGGTAGGAGAAGGCAAGCATAAGCCGGATGCCATACCAGGAATGATTGCAGCATGCGATCGCAGCGCTGCAGGTCCTACCGCTATCAGTAAGGCGTTGACGATGTGGGGAGTACACTATGATGACGTTAATTTTCAAGATAAATGATCCAATAAAAAAAGTCTGAAAAAAGGTTAAATAGTGCTTGCTTAACGCTGATTCATCCTGTAAAATAAAAGTTGTGTTTTCTTAGAGCTATCCCACAGCCCCCTAAGAAAATTACATTACAATTGATATAACCAATAACTATTACAAATGTAACATTGTGTATTAACAACACAAACAAAGAACGATCATATATGAAAATGAAAATTTTCAAAAGCAGACTAAGGAGGAACTTCTCATGCGCACGACCTATATTGCGAAGCCAAGTGAAGTAGAACGCAATTGGCACATTATTGATGCTGAAGGTAAAACACTTGGCCGTCTGGCAAGTGAAGCCGCAGCACTAATCCGCGGTAAACATAAACCATCTTTCACACCTCACGTGGATGGCGGAGATTTCGTTATCGTAATCAATGCTGAAAAAATTCACCTGACTGGTAAAAAACTGCAAGACAAAAAATACTATCGTCATTCCATGCACCCAGGTGGTCTGAAAGTGACGAATGCTCAAGAATTGCTCGCTAACAAACCTGAGCGTGTAATCGAAGCAGCTGTACACGGTATGCTTCCAAAAACTCGTCAAGGTAACGCAATGAAGCTGCGTCTGAAAGCATACGCTGGCGCAGAACATCCACATGCAGCACAAAAACCAGAAGTTTACGAACTTCGCGGATAATTAAAAGGAGGACAGTTTCATGGCACAAGTACAATACTATGGGACAGGTCGTCGTAAACATTCGGTAGCACGTGTTCGCCTTGTACCGGGTGAAGGACGCATTGTCATCAACAAACGCGACATCAATGAATATTTCGGTTTGGAAACTCTCAAACTGATCGTTAAACAACCACTGAACCTGACTGAAACACTGGGCAGCTACGATGTAATCGTACTGGCTCATGGCGGCGGTATCTCTGGTCAAGCAGGCGCAATTCGTCACGGTATCTCCCGTGCATTGCTGAAAGCTGATCCAGAACTTCGCGGTTCCCTGAAAAAAGCTGGATTCCTGACTCGTGACCCACGTATGAAAGAGCGTAAAAAATACGGTCTTAAAGCGGCTCGTCGCGCACCTCAGTTCTCCAAACGTTAATTTTCATTCAAAAGTCTTTTCTCTCTTGCAGAGGAAAGGCTTTTTTATTTGTGTATTAAATTTCAGTTCTATACTTGTCATCAGAAATCTATACATGTTATCAGAAAGACAAATCATGCACTATTGTATACAACCTGTGGAAAAGAGAAGTGGTTAATCATACAGTGAATAAAATGTAGCCTGGAATATGTGTATAAGCCTGTGTATAAGAGGAACGCCAATAAAGAAAATATCCTCTCAAACTATTTATCCACAACTCATATCTCCTCACAAATCCTCATATAATAAAATATATAATTACGAATGAGAAAGTATTAATCGTTGATTAAATATTTTTAAAAGAAATTTCAAGATTGTCTTGAAGAGAAGGATACAAGCCACTATAATATACTTATAATTCTTAGTTGTTTAGTCGGTTTAATTCAAGTCTCATTTAATTTGCGTAATTATGAAGTTAGTGTCCTATGTGAGTTGGGAATTCATGAGTAAAGTCCGGTTCATCGATCTTCCTAAGAAGAGTTGAATAGCTCATGAGTACTTTTTTCCAAATTGAAAAAAACTAATTTAGATGGGGGAAATAATATGAATCTGTTGGAGAAGGAAGAGCTGGCTAGAGTTAAAGCGGAAGAGTTGGAGCATGCATCGGCGGAGCAAGTGATTCGTTGGGCCGTAGATAATTTTGAGAGTCTTACTTTTGCCTGCAGCTTTGGAGCAGAAGATGTAGTTATTGTAGACATGCTGCAGACAATAAGCCCTTCTACAGATATTTTTTACCTCGATACTGACTTTCATTTCCAAGAAACGTATGAGACACGTGATCGTATGGTAGAACGTTATGGTATTAATTTTGTCAAAGTAGCACCAAAACTGACACCAGAAGAACAGGCAGCTGCTCACGGAGAGTCTCTTTGGACAGTGGATCCGAATGCATGCTGCAATATACGTAAAGTAGAGCCATTAACCCGGATCCTTTCCCAATATGATTCATGGATTACTGGTATTCGTCGGGATCAGGCGCCTACACGTGCCAATGCCAAGAAGGTTGAATATGATTACAAATTTGGATTAATGAAGTTTAATCCGATTGCAGATTGGACTTCAGAAGATGTATGGCAGTATATTCGTGATAATGATATCATTTATAATCCTTTGCATGATCGTCATTACCCTAGTATTGGTTGTGAACAGTGTACTCGTCAGGTAATGCCTGGTGAAGATCCACGAGCAGGACGCTGGGCAGGATCCGAAAAGACAGAATGCGGTTTGCATAAATAAGTACCCATAACATATCGATAGTCTTGTCAGACTTTTGCCGTTGTTCATAGAACACACTATGCTATTGCCTTACAGCTGAACAACGGTCTACACATAAATGATTTATTTTAATTGTAAATGGACCCTAAATACTGATAGTTAGCCGCTATGCCTATTAGATAACTATAAAATGGTCCAATATTGAAGTACTAGTACTCATCACATAATAAGGGAGAGAACCAGATGACGAAGATTCTGCCGCATGGCGGTCAGCTGATTAACCGACTTGTAGAAGGACATGAAAAACAACAACTATTGGAACAAGCCAGACAATGGAAGCAGATTCCTATTAATACCTGGACAATATCTGATCTTGATTTGATCGCAGTAGGTGCCTTTTCTCCATTGGAAGGATTTATGGAAGAACAGGACTATCACTCTGTATTAAAAGATATGAGACTCGCTAATGGTCTGGTATGGAGTATACCCATTACACTTGCCCTGGATGAATCGATCACTTCAGAATTGGCTATTGGAGAGAAAGTTGCTCTGGTCGGAGAAACAGATAAAGTCATTTATGGAATATTGGAAGTTCGTAGTATTTATCAGGTAGATCAGAATGAAGAAGCTGTCCAGGTATTCCGCACCAATGATCCTGAACATCCAGGCGTGAAAAAGCTGTTTGGCAGATCTTCTACTTATGTAGGTGGGCCGGTACAAGTGCTGCAGCGTCCTGTACCGGAGAAGTTTGGTGAATTCTATTATGATCCTTCCCAGACACGCCAAATTTTTGCTGATAAAGGCTGGAAAACAGTAGTAGGGTTTCAGACTCGTAATCCTGTTCATCGCGCTCACGAGTATATTCAGAAAAGTGCGATGGAGATCGTTGATGCGTTATTCCTGAATCCTTTGGTGGGAGAGACCAAGTCAGATGATGTACCGGCAGATGTGCGTATGCGCAGTTATCTGGTATTACTGGAAAACTACTATCCTCAGGATCGTGCTTTTCTGGGAGTATTCCCAGCAGCTATGCGTTATGCGGGTCCGAGAGAAGCTATATTCCATGCTATGGTCCGTAAAAACTATGGTTGTACTCACTTTATTGTAGGACGGGATCATGCAGGTGTAGGTGACTATTATGGAACTTATGAGGCACAGGAGATATTTTCCAACTTTACTGTAGAGGAACTGGATATTACCCCCCTCTTTTTTGAACATAGCTTTTTCTGTACCAAATGCGGTAATATGGCATCCAGTAAAACCTGCCCACACCCCAAAGAGCAACATTTAACGTTGTCAGGTACCAAGGTAAGAGCGCTACTTCGAGAAGGTAAGTGTCCACCTCCTGAATTTACGCGTCCAGAAGTTGCGGAGATTCTGATCGAAGGTATGGCTGAGCGTATTCCACAGTAAGATAATTGATCGAAAGCTCTAATACCTGTAGATATGCAGGGGATTAGAGCTTTTTGGTGTGTTTTGGTGAATACAGATAATCTGAAGGCCAGCTGAACCATTCGCTAAGCAACCGTATACAATGCTATAATGGCAATGATTATGGGTACGCTGTATATATAGAGGTATATTAATTTGATCTGATAAGGAGTGCACCATTCATGCTATCAAGAGAATATGTACTTGAACTATTAAGCAAAGTTAAAGACCCAGAGTACGACTTCCCACTCCTGGAAATGCAGTTAATACGGGATGTAATGATCAAGGAGACCCGTATCTCATTGACCGTAGTCAGTATTGAACTGGGACAGGAGTATAAAGATACGGTAGAGCAGGCAGTACGTCAGGCTCTTCAGATTGTACAACCGATTGATATTCATATTCGATTCAGAGAGCCATCAGATCTTGAAATGGAAGCTGTCAGACGTCTATTGTCACCCGAGGAAGCTTCTTCACCTACCGACGAAGAGATCGAGCAGAAAGGGCATGCAGCAGGTCTAGAGAATCTCTCTATTATCAGTGAAAATTCCGGAGTACGTTTTATTGCAGTAGCAAGTGGCAAGGGTGGAGTCGGAAAATCTACAGTAACTGTCAACCTGGCTGCTTCCCTTGCTAGACTTGGCAAAAAAGTAGGCGTTATTGATGCAGACATTTACGGATTCAGTGTGCCTGATATGATGGGAATCGAAGAAGGTCCTGTTGTAGAAGAAGGTCGTATCCAGCCTGTAGAACGATTTGGTGTTAAAGTCATGTCCATGGGCTTCTTCATCCGTGAGAATAACCCTGTGATCTGGCGTGGACCGATGCTGGGAAAAATGCTACGTCAATTTTTTGCAGACGTAGATTGGGGAGAATTGGATTATATGCTGCTTGACCTTCCACCCGGTACAGGAGATGTAGCACTCGATGTGCACCAAATGCTGCCACAAAGTAAAGAGATCCTGGTAACCACACCACATGCTACAGCTGCTTATGTTGCTGCAAGAGCAGGAGCCATGGCACTGCAGACCAATCATGAAATTTTGGGGGTTGTCGAGAATATGGCATACTACCAGACACGTGATGGGCAGAAAGACTATGTGTTTGGCAGAGGCGGCGGTGGCATGCTGGCAGAGAACCTGCATACGGAACTGCTTGCTCAGATTCCACTGGGTGCGCCAGAGAATCTGCCGACCGATCCAGAGTTTTCACCTTCTGTCTACAATAATGAGACTGAGATTGGTCAGCTATATGAGGAACTTGCTAAACGTGTTATTCAGAAATATGAGCAGTAACTATGTTTGAATAACCATGTAATATCGTTAAATAAATACTAAGGTATAGAGAGACAGGGATAAAGGAATCCATCCTCCCTGTCTTTTTATCTTTATCAATTCAATCAGGTATATAACCGAAGAAAGGAGCAACCATGTTCTCAATACGTACGTTCTGGAATGATCTTCGTATCAACAAAACGATGCTTCTGGTATCGCTTGTTTTATTTATTATCGGTATTATCGCAGGTGTATGGCTGGCAGTACCGTTAGGGGAATATTTGGAGAAGCAGCTAGAACAACTGCGTGGAGTTACCCAACAGCTGCAGCAGAGCAATAATGTAGAACTCAGTTACTTTATATTCATCTTCTTCAATAATGCAATCAAAAGTATACTAGTCATTTACCTTGGCGTTTTTCTTGGTATTTTTCCGGTTATCTTTCTGGTGATGAATGGGATGATAATTGGATTCCTCGTATATTCCCGCAATATGGAGGGAGTAGACATAGTTACTCTTATTGTAAAAGGTCTACTACCACATGGCATTATAGAGATACCGGCTATTCTGATTGCTGCAGCATATGGTCTGAAGTTCGGGAAGCTCATTCTGGATAGTCTTACTACATGGGATAGCGCAGCACGATACAGACTAAAAACAGAGCGTAAACAATTTATAAGATCAACCATTACTGCTTCATTTTGGCTTGTAATTATGCTTGTTGTAGCTGCCGGGATTGAAAGTACAATCACTTATTGGTTGGTACGCAGCTAGAAACCATGGATTTTTAAGTAAATGCAGTTACAAGCATACGGAATTAGGTTAAATCATCACTATCTAGACTGCTATGATATGACTGGCAATAATTTAACAATCAGACAGCCAGCAGCAAAGGTTAATATATAAAGTGAAGGGTTACTAGGGAGGACTACGTATGCTTGGAATGTTGTTGAATGAGAGAGAATGTAAAGAAATGGCCTATGTCCTGAGAAAGGAACTGGACGAAATGCTTTTTGACCTGAGCGATCAGCGGCTGAATAATGATATTCGCCAGGCTATTGATAAACGTTATAAAACCATCTTCAAAATGTATGCACGATTTGCCCCGCAAAAAGAACTGGCCAAATACGTCCGGAGTGCAAGATACCCTCAAGCAGAAAATTGATAACGAGTCTTGACGACCAACAATTATGTATGATAAATTGGATTTCGCACCAATTGAATACAGGTTGTATTCAGGAGAGTAGATGGTTAAAACTCTCCTTCAAAACACTGAATTCAAGTCACAAAAAAGTGTTGACGAAAATAAACTCACATGATATATTATAAAAGTTGTCACGAACGAGTGACAATGAAAGATAAAGTATCATGAGAGTCACATCGGCGAGTTACACATTAAGAAAAACTTCTTAAAAAAAGTGCTTGCTAAATGAAAATGAACATGATATGATATAAGAGTTGCTGCGAGAGACGCAGCGGTAACGAAAAAGACTTTGATCTTTGAAAACTGAACAACGAGTGAGTAGAAGAACTTCGGTTCTTCAAAATAGAGAGAACAGCAATGTTCTCGTCAGCAACGAATGAGCAAGTCAAACACTTTATGGAGAGTTTGATCCTGGCTCAGGACGAACGCTGGCGGCGTGCCTAATACATGCAAGTCGAGCGGAGTTAATAGGAAGCTTGCTTCCTTGAAACTTAGCGGCGG
>Ga0308161_1000424_pt1 | contig 68204 bp, 61 predicted proteins | sample PhyFR2_FD_201034 | JGI IMG/M metagenome (GOLD analysis project Ga0308161, IMG submission 201034) | Phyllosphere microbial communities from UC Gill Tract Community Farm, Albany, California, United States - DLSLF.R2 | ecosystem: Host-associated > Plants > Phyllosphere > Unclassified | place: USA...
CTCTAATCGGCGGTCTCCTCATCTTCTTCAAAGTCAAGACCGTCCGCTAAGGCCACGAAGTACTGGATTCCTATCCCTGTGGGATGGAGCTTTAGGTCACGTTGTGTTCGCCTTGGCCATCCTGGTCGTGGCCAAGGCCCATATCCTCCACTCCGCCAGGCCTAGGGTCCTCAGCGCCTCGGGGTGGACTACATCGACGACCCAGAGTTCCTGACCCCGGCCGACTACATCAGCCACATCGATAAGTGGAACTTCATGGTTCCCTCGGCTGCTGCGCGACCAACCTGGGCGTATGGATGCGCCGTACCAACGAGGGCGCGGCGATGATCCGGTCAAAGGCGAGGCCGGCACCGGTGACGTGTCCAACCCGACCGGTCCCATGCCAGATCCCCACCGAGACCGCCAAGCTCAGCGCCCGGTCCGAGGATGAGCTGTGCGTCGCAGCCAAGGAATTACAGGCCCTTACGAAGTTCATCCATGAAGTCGCCACCGCCGGCAAGTCCGCGGTGGCCGACGTGAAGGCCAGCACCCTCTATGACGACCCCGACGTCATCGCCTAGGTCTCCCCCGAACTCAGAGAGGCCATGGTCGGCATCAACGTCGAGGAAATCTCCCGACCCCACCACCTAGCCGAACGCGGCTGGTAAGGAAAAGCAATGATTACAGTCCTAATACCTGGCCACTCATATCAAGTCGCGGCACAGACCTGCAGCGAAATTGACGAACAACTCACCTCGGCAACCGAAGCCGTACGATCAAGAATGGATGCCGGAAAGACCATGGGGCTTCTCGTTACACGGCACGGCCCCGCGAGCTACACGGTCGAGCTAAACCCATCCGTTCCATATGGCGTGACCCTAGAACGTGACGCTTGGGAGTTGGGTGGCACTCCTGCTGGGGCTTCCGCCTCATTCCTCGGCGCGTCTGTGCCATAGGGTTAGGGACGCTGGCAGTCCCTGCGTTATGGCACGCCCCTGTGGACTGTAAATTTCCCCAAGCGCCGCGCCGTGGTGGCGTCCGCTAATAGTTCACGCCAACTTGACGCGGGAACGGCCTGACGTGGGCGGACTTGGCCTCCGGACGGAACTTCCTCTTGTTCTCCTACGCCGCGACAGAGTCACTAAATGGGATATAACGATCCATTGCTCGACCGACCTCGCCAGGGGCCAGATTCAGGGGCTACTTCGATCATTCCAGGCTTCCCAGCACCGTTTCCTTTCCCTCCCACTATCAGGGGACTGAGAACGTCATGAGCCACTGTCGGTGAAAGAGTTACTCGCATATACGTGCTAGACCTGCAATTAGTGACGCCACTAGCTAAGGAATCCAATCCATGGTGATCTTCCCCAAACAGGCCGGCGTGCATGGGGAACTTGAGCCAATGACGGCCGGGGACGAACGATGGCATCCTTCACCGCCCAGCTCGGCCGGCAGTTGTACAGCCAGCAGGCTCGTTGCACCTGCTGACGGGTAGCTGGCCTCCGAGGCTGCTGTTGGACCGGTGGTTGTTGCAGATGGTCGCCCCTGGCTCCCGGCCTAGTTGTAGGCAAGGGCTGACGGTAGGATCAGTCTTCCTGCTGTGTACGGTTAAAGGCATTGGGCTATGGCCTTCTGCCAAGGATGCCGGGATCGATCAGGATGTGTTCGTCCCCTAGCTTGGCCATAGTGTTCCGAGGGCAAAGTCATCGGCAGCCACATGGACGTCATCGAAACCCACTTTGTGGTCCGGGGTGTGGTGATTGGCCAGGCTCTGCGCAGGTCGGCCCTCGACGCCGTCAGGAATTTGCCCGAGTTTCTTGACTCAATATGGGTCTGTCGCCCGGCGCCTTGCGTTCATAGCCGCGCTTAGTGGCTCGGGTTCCGTGGCCTACTTTCACGCAGTTGGGGAACTTCGGGAAGCGTCGCTTTCCGCCCCAGTCGTGACTGCATCCGCTGGCTTCAGCTTCAGCTCGAGCGACTCCACCAGGAGGTCCAGGGGCTGTGAGATGTCCACAAGGAGATGGGTTTCGTCCGCTTCCAGCTCCTCCAGCGCGGCGAACTGGGAGTCCAGCAGTGTGCGTGGCATGAACTCGTGGGAGCGGGCATCCATCCTGGCGCCGATTGTGGCTGCAGTGCCGGACAGGTGGATGAAGACTACATCCGGCGCGTAGCTGCGCAACAAGTCTCTATACCGGCGCTTCAGCGCGGAGCAGGCAACAATCGGCGGGACTCCCGTGTCGCTGTTGTCCGTCCCTGCAAGCAACTCCCCCAGCCGGGCAAGCCATGGTTCGCGGTCCGTGTCCGTCAGAGGAACCCCGGCGGCCATCTTTTGCTTGTTTGCTGCAGGGTGGAAATCATCCCCGTCAAAGAAGGGCATGCCCAGCCGCTGCCCCAGGAGGGCGCCGACTGTGGACTTTCCGCACCCGGAAACACCCATCACCACCAAGGGAGGCAACTGCCCGCTCACTGAATATTCCCCGCTCCGCTGAAGCTGAGGAGGACTTTGCCGGAGGTGGTGGAGTCTTTCGCGACTTCGAAGGCATGCAGGGCGTCGGACAGGGGGTATTCGTGGGTGATGACGGGCTCGATGCGCAGGGACCCGTCGGCGAGGGCGGTGATGACCTCATCGATTTCGTCGTTGAAGCGGAAGGATCCTTTGAGGTCCAGTTCGCGGGTGATGGCCAGCGAGATGGGGACCGGCTGCATTCCGGTGGGCAGCAGCCCGACCATGACCACGGTGCCGCCGCGTACCGCTCCGTTGATGGCTGAGGCGAGGCCGTGGTGGTTTCCGGAGGATTCGATCACGACGTCGGCCTCCACAGCCGCGATGGCCGCGGTGTCAGCGGCGTTGATCACCTCATCCGCGCCGACCGCCCGGGCGATTTCCAGGGGTTTGGGGTGCAGGTCGACGGCGGTGATCCGGGCCGCGCCGGCACGTTTAAGGACGGCGACGGCCAAGGCGCCGATAGGACCGGAGCCGACCACCAGCGCAGTCTTACCCTTGACATCACCGGCCCGGGACACGGCGTGCCACGCGACCGATGCGGGTTCGATCAGGGCCGCGGTGCGCAGGTCCATGCCCCCGGGCAGGGCCCGGAGCATCCGCACCGGCAGCGTGACGTACCGGCTGAACGCGCCGTCCGTGTGCGGGTAGCGGGCCGCGCTGCCCAGGTACGTGCAGCCCGGGGACAGGTTCGGCCGGTCCGCCGGGTACTTCGCGGCGCCCGGGCCCGGTGTTGCCGGGTGCACCGCAACCGCGGTCCCCGCCTGAGGGCCCGACCCGTCCGCCGCGGCCCGGACCACGGTGCCGGAGATTTCGTGGCCCAGCACCAGCGGGGCCTTCAGGATCGACTCCCCCGCCGCGCCGTGCAGCCAGTAGTGCAGGTCCGAGCCGCAGATCCCGCCGAACGCGACCTCCACTACCGCCTCATCCGCGGCGGGCCTGGGCAGCGGGACTTCGTCGATGCGCAGGTCCCCGGCGGCGTGGGCCACCAGGGCCGGGCCGGTTGCCGGGAGTTCCTCTGTGATTGCAACGGTTGCCATCAGACCACCACCGTCATTCCGCCATCGATGAAGATGGTCTGCCCGTTCACGAAGTTCGACCCGGCCGAGGCCAGCCACACGACGGGTCCGGCCAGGTCCTGCACGGTGCCCCAGCGGTGGGCCGGGGTCCGGCCCAGGATCCAGGAATTGAACTCCTGGTCATCGACCAGGTTCTGCGTCATCTCGGTATGGATGTAGCCCGGCGCGATCGCATTGACCTGCAGCCCGGACTCCGCCCACTCGGCCGTCATCGCCCGGGTCAGGTTCCGCAGCCCGCCCTTGGCCGCCACATACGGGGCGATCGTGGGCCTGGCCAGGTCCGCCTGCACCGAGCAGATATTGATGATCTTCCCGTGGCCGCGGGGAATCATGTGCCGTGCCGCTTCCCGGCCCACCAAAAACGCGCTGGTCAGGTCCGTGGAGAGCACCCGCTCCCAGTCAGCGACGTCGAGGTCCAGCATCGGCACCCGGTGCTGGATCCCGGCGTTATTCACCAAAATCTCCAACGGGCCGACATGCTCTTCGATCCAGGCAATGCTGCGGGCGGCAGCACCGTCGTCCGTGACGTCGAAGGCGATGCTGTGGATCCGGCCCGGCGGGAACTCGCCTGCCAAAGCCGCCTCGGCGTCTTTGAGCCGTTCCGGGTTGATGCCGTTCAACACTACTGTGGCGCCGGCATCGGCCAGCGCCCGTGCCAGGGCCGAACCGATACCCCTGCTCGAACCGGTGACCAGGGCTACACGCCCCGTGAGGTCGAACAACGCACTCATACGAAGGGTCCTTCCTGGACGAGGTTGGCCGGCGTTTCGCCGGCTGCGAGGGCTTCAAGCTGGCGTTTCAGGAGCTTGAGGATCCGTGGTTCGAAGGCTGAGGCATTACCGCCAATGTGGGGGGTGATGAGCGCGTTTTCCGCGGACCACAGCGGGTGGCCTGCGGGCAGCGGTTCGGGGTCGACGACGTCGATGGCGCACTGCAGGCGGCCGGACGCCACTTCCCGGGTCAGGGCGTCGGTGTCCACCACGGCGCCGCGGCCTACGTTCACCACCAACGCATTGTCGGGCAGGGCAGCGAGTACTTCCTGGCCCACCAGGTGATGGGTGTTGTCGTTCAGGGGCAGGACGGAAATCAGGATGTCGTGGTCGCCGGCAAGGGCCACCAGTTCCTCCGGGCCGTGGACCTGCCCGTCCGCGTCAGTGCGGGAAGTGCTTCCCACCCGGGTCACCGTGACTTCGAAGGGCTCCAGTCGGCGGGCCAGTTCCTTGCCGATCCCGCCGATGCCCAGCAGCAGGACCTTGCGGTCCGCCAGGGACTGGCGGCGCTGCGGCTTCCAGCTTTCGATTTGTTGGTCCTTGACGGCCTGGTCGATGCCCCGCAGCTTGGCCAGGATGAGGCCCACCGCTAGCTCTGCGGTGGCAGCTGCGTGGACGCCTGAGGCGGTTGCGACTGCGGCGCCCTGACCGGCGGCCTCCCGAACGCCGTCGTACCCTGTTGACTGAGTCTGCACGAATTTAAGGCCCGGGACCTTGGCCAGGGAACCCAGCACTGCTGCCGCGTCGATGTACGGGAGGATGACGCCGTCGATGCTACCTAGCTCCTCCCCCGGCTCGTCCTTCATGTCCCACACCACGCCCCGTAGTCCTTCGGGGAGTGGTGAGAGGTTGGCGAGGAGCTGGGGTTCGGGGAAACTGACGGTTCGTACTAACTGCATCGGGATGGCCTATCGGTTGGGCGGTGGGAAGGTAGTTTCCTGGGTTTGGGCGACGCGGGAACGGCTTTAGTCGGAGTCCCCGCGGCGGTCGAAGGTGAGGCCGCCGGGGACCTGGAAGGTGGGCATGAGTTCCAGCATGCCCACGTTGACGTGGCGCGGGGTTTCGATGGCGTAGTCCAGGGCGTTGACGATGTCGTCGGTCGTGAGCGACTCGTAGCCTTCGTAGTACGTTTGCCAGGCTTCTTCCATGGCTTCCGGGCTGCCGCCCATATTCCGGCCGAAGATCTCTGTTTCCACGCGGCCTGGGCAGATTTCGGTGACGCGGATCCGCTTGCCCACGGTGTCGTTGCGGAGCTGCCGCGAAATCTGGTGCACCGCTGCCTTGGTGGCGTGGTAGACGGTGTGGCCGTAAAAGTTGTAGGTGCCTGCGATGGAGCTGATGTTGACCACGTGGCCGAGGTCGCGTTCCACCATGCCGGGCAGGACCAGCCGGGTGAGCTGCAGGAGTCCCCGGAGGTTGACGTCCACTAGTTCGTCGATGTCCTGCTCGGAGGAATCCAGGATGTTGCCCGGCCTGGAGACACCCGCGCAGTTGACCAGGACGTCCACTTTCAGGTCATTGACGACGGCGGCCAGGGCGGCGGTGTCGGTCAGGTCCACGACGTGCGGGACTGCTCCAGTACGGTCGGCGAGTTCAGCGAGGCGTTCTTCATTGCGGGCTACCGCGTGGACGGTGAGGCCGCGTTTGGCCAGCCGTTCGGCGATGGCGGCGCCCATGCCGGTGGATGCCCCGGTGACGAGGGCGGTGGTGTAGTCGGAAAAAGGCATTGGTACTCCAGTGGTGGAAGTTGGGCAAGAGCCCGGGTTGGCAGGGGTTAGGGATCACGCCGCGGTTCGTGGGCGCGGTCCTTATCGGTGGGAAAAGCATTCATGCTGTTCAGGCTCCTGACGCTGGGCTGAGTTCGTGCCAGCGCTGGCCGGCGCCGATGCCGAGCAGTCCGAAGACTGTGTTGATGGTGTTCCGGAGCCTGTCCAGTTCCAGGCAGGCGGCGCGGTGCACGGCTGTTGCTTCAGGCACGGTTGTCTTTCTGAACGTGATGGTGTGTCCAGGCCTGGCCTGCGCCAGGACGTCCAGTGAGCGGCTCGTGACCACCGCCAGGACCGGGTAGCCCGCCGTCACGCCGCGTCCCCGGTGCAGCACCAGCAGTTCCTCCCGGGACGGGACCTCGATGGCCCCGACCGGAACGCCCCGGGAGAGCACTTCGGACGTGAGCTGGCGCTCAGGAAGGGCACCACCGAGCCGCAGGCCGATGTGGTTGCTGCGGGGGCTCACGCTGTACTTCGTGGTGAAAAGCAAGTCCGCTGTGTCACCAAATTCCGCAACGTCCGGCCCATCGGTGACATCGATGACCGGGGTGGTGGAGAAGACGGGTTTGGTAAGGCCCAGCCGGAACAGCGGCAGGCCAAAGTACGGCTGGGTGATGGGCGCTGTGGTCTTCCGGGTTTCCAGGCGGAAGCCCTCCACGAGCTTCAACCCGAAGCCCACCACAGTGTCAGGGGCGCAGCTGCCCAGCAGGCTGGGGACCGTGAAGGACCCGTGGACGGCGATGTAGGCGCGCAGTCCCGTGTGGATTCCCCGAACGGCCACGACTTCGCCGGCCCGGACGGATATCGGCTCCCATTGGGGGCATTCGCGGCCGCCCACGGTGAGGTCCAGGGGCGCTCCGGTGACGGCGATGAGCAGGTCGGTGGTGGCCCGCATCCGGAAGTCCAGGGCGGTCAGCTCCAGTAGCGGCTCGTTGTCTTCGTTGCCGGCAAGAATGTTTGCGGCTTTGGCGGAGTACTGGTCCAGGGCGCCGTTGACGGGGAGGCCGTAGGCGGGGCCCTTCGTCCGGCCGAGGTCGGTAACCACGGAGTGGCCGGGCTGCAGGATGATCAGTGACCCGGTCATGGCCGCGCCTCCAGGAACTGCCCGGCGAAGTTTCCGAAGTCCTCGGCGGGAATGCGGTAGAAGCGCAGTTCGTCGCCCGGGACGTAGGGCACCAGGGGTTCGCGTGCCGCGTCCAGGACTGTTAAAGGGGTCTGTCCGAGGACGCACCAGCCACCCGGTGCCACTGCGGGCGCGATCACGGCCTGGCGTCCGGCCACGGATACGGCGCCGGCGGGAACGGACAGCCGCGGGTCCTTGAGCCTGGGGACGGGGACTGGGAAGTCTGGCCCGTCCATCATGGGAGATCCTGCCGGCGCCCCGAGGCAGCGGATGACGTAGGTTTTGGCGGTGTGCCGGGCGATGACGTCCTCAACGTCCAAGCCTTGGTGATCTGCCACGCGTTCCAGGTCGGGCCCGTAGTCGCCGCCGTACACCACCGGAACTTCAAAGCGGCGCGGTTCCCGCAGGGTGGTACCAACAAAGTCCAGTTGGCGCATTCCGAGGAGGACGAACGCCCGCACCTGGCGGGCGGAGGTGAGGTAGGGGTCGAATTCGACCAGGACGGAGTCGTAGGTGGGAACGGCGCCGTGGATGCCTTCGATGCCGGCGGTGGCCAGCCAGCCGGCCAGGGAGTGGACCGTTGCCCAGTTGGTTTCTGCGTCACCGGACTGTGCCACCACGCGCAGGGCGGCGTCACCGGATTCGTAGATGTCCAGTGCTGTTGGGGTTGTCGTAGTGGTCATTGTCAGGACACCTTTTGCTTTGCGGCGAGCACCTCTGCCAACGGGGCGATGGTGACGCCCGCGGCAATCAGTTCGCTGCGGATCAGGCGGGCCAGTTCGACGGCGCCCGGGTTGTCGCCGTGCAGCAGCACCGTGTCTGCCTGGATGGCGATGTCGCTGCCGGAGGCAGTCTCGATCAGGCCTTCACAGACCATCCGCACAGTGCGCTCGACGATGACCAAGGGATTGTGGATCACGGCGCCGGGCTGGCTGCGCGGCACCAGTGTGCCGTCATCCTGGTAGGCGCGGTCCGCGATGCCAACGATCGCCACCCGCAGGCCGCGGTGCGCCGCGGCGGTGGCGAGTTCACCGTCCTGCGCCAGGATGATCAGCTTCGGGTCCACGCGGACAGCGGCATCCGCTACGGCTCCCGCATAATCGGCGCGTGTTGCCACCAGGTTGCCCAGGCGGCCATGCGGGGCGAGGTGGGAGACGGAACCGCCGTGGTAGGCCGCAAACGCTGACAGGGCTCCCAGTTGGTAGATGACGTCGGTGCGGACTTCGTCTGCTGTGAGGTCCATGGCCCGGCGGCCGAAGCCGCGGAGATCCGGAAAGCTGGGATGCGCACCGATACCCACCCCCCTTCGGATACATTCAGCCACAGTGGCATCCATGATGTCCGGATCCCCTGCGTGGAAGCCGCAGGCGATGTTGGCGCTGGACACAATCTCCAGCAGGGCTTTGTCGTCACCGATCGAGTAGGCGCCAAAACCTTCACCAAGATCCGCTACGAGATCGACTGTGGGCATTACGGGCCTTCCTCTGCTGGTACTGCGGGTGTGAATCAGTGTGGCATCGGGATAGGAGCCACACAAAGACGAATGCGGTATCACGCTATAGGGAACAGTTATGACGTTTGCCGGCGCTATTGGCGGCGCAAAGAATGTACGGATTCCTTGTTTCGTGACGAGAGAAATGGTGCTTCCAATAAACATTTTCCCTACCTATGCGCAAAACATATGCCGCCATCAAAATCGGTGATGACCGGGGCGGGGATAGAATGTTTTGGTCATTGGAAAGTCATCTGCAATTAACCTATGCCCGCGACTCGGATCACACAAAGACGTAATGCCTGTCCCGCCATAGCGCCAACGTATGACCCCGCATGCTGAGCCGTCCCCTACTGGACAAGAGGAGCGCTATGGACACCCGGAAGCTGGCGTACTTCGTGAAGATCGTCGACTCAGGAAGCATCACCAAGGCGGCCGCCGCCCTCCACGTGGCCCAGCCGGCGCTGAGCCAGCAGGTGTCGGCCCTGGAAACGGAGCTGAAGCAGCGGCTCCTGATCCGCAGCAAGCAGGGCGTGGAACCCACGGCGGCCGGCCATACCCTGTACCGGCACGCGCAGACCATCCTGCGCCAAGTGGAGCAGGCCAGGATGGATGTGGCAGCTTCGGGAGCGGCGCCTTCGGGCCGCGTCTCCATAGCGATCGCCCCCTACAGCATGGCCTCAAGCCTCACTCCACGGATTATCAGCGAAGTTGGACGGCGCTACCCCGACATCGTGCTGCACCTCACCGAGATATACGGTGGCGTGCTCAGTGAGGCCATCAAGAACGGCAGGTTGGACATGGCCCTCATTTATGAACCCGGGCCCATCCGGGGGGTGCAGTTCACCACCCTCATTGTCGAGGACCTGTACCTGATTGTGAACTCCCGCCGCGAGCTTCCGGTAGACGTCGCAGCGGACAGCATCACCCTGGACGAGGTGGCTGACCTCGGGCTCTTCCTGCCGGAACAGATCCATACCCTCCGGCAGGTGGTTCAGGCGGGCATCGAGAGCAGGGGCCGGAAGCTGAAGCTGGTGGGCGAGGTGGAATCGGTCCCCTCCCTCACTCGGCTGCTGCGCACGGACCTCGGGGCAACCATCCTGCCCAAATCAGCGGCGGACGCCCTGTTCCACGAGGAGGACTTCCGGGTCCTGCGGATCGTCGAACCGGCACTGCAGTGCAGGATCGCGTTGTGCACCCCAGACCACGAGCCCCTGTCCGAAGCCGCGTCCGCAGTCCTGCTGGTACTCAAGGAATTGCTGCAGGAAATACTTCGGAGTAAATATTCCCCGCTCCCCACCGCACCGTTCGAGGCATCATAAGCAGGCCTTATCAGGTCACGCCGCTTTAGTCTTATTCAGCGAATTGCGTACGTTCTAGGATAAAAGCCATAAAGGTTTCGCCAAAGACGATACCGAGGCAACAAAATTCCCTGGAGCCCAGCCATGAAGAAGATCACCAGCCTGCAGTACCGGACGGCAGCTGAAAGAAGAATCCAGCTGAAAGCCGGCACCGGTTCACATTGCCCCACGAACGGTTTTTGGCGTCCCGAAGACGGGCCCGCCACCGAGCCCGTCTTCGTGTTCGAGGGAAGCATGATGCCCCCGGGCAGGCGCGGCGCAACCATGTGGTACCTGGAGGACGCGCAGGTGGGGCCGCCCGCCCACCTCCTGCCCGGCATGAACTGATCAACCGTTAACCAAGAGGCCCGGGGTTCCGAAAGGAACCCCGGGCCTCTTGGTTAATATCTGTGTCCAATGCTGGGTACTTGCCGATATAGGGGGCTATAACGGCAAGTACACAGCATCGGACCGGCATGGTGCCGGATGGGGTGGCTGACTACCGGGCTGGCTCCAGTTCGGCGTCCTCCACCAGCAGGCCTTTGGCCTTGAGCACATCCGTCAAGTTGCACAACTCGATGGTTGTGCCGCCTTCCTTGTAGCGGCGAATGAGGTCGTCCTCCGCGTCTACGCGTGCCTGCGACAGGCGGATGACTTCCTCGATCTCATTCTTGCGGACCACCACCACACCGTCGGCATCACCCAAAAGGACATCGCCCGGGTAGACAATCTCGTCGCCGAACACCAGGGGATGGTTGATGGGTCCAATGGTTTCCTTGACGGTCCCCTTGATGCAGACGCTGCCGGAGAACACGGGCAGGCCGAGTTCGATCAGGTCCTTGGTGTCACGGACACCGGAATCAGTGACCATACCGGCCAGGCCTTTCGCCTTCATGGCGTTGCCCAGGACATCGCCGAAGGTCCCGGCTTCCTGGTACTCGCCGGCGGCCACCAGGACAACATCGCCCTTCTGGGCGTAGTGGATGGCCACCTGAAGCATAAGGTTGTCCCGCGGCGCACACACCACTGTGACCGCGGGGCCGCAGAAGGACATGCTGCGGTCGATCGGCTTGATCTTCGAACTCAGGGCGCCCTTGCGGCCCTGTGCTTCATGCACTGTGGCGGAGGAGAACTTGGAAAGGCGCTGAATGGCGTCCTCCGACGGCCGGTCGAATTTCGTTTTAACGTGGATCATTGGTGCTCCTGTTGTTGGAAGGCGTAGGCAATGGGATGGTTGGGTCAGGCCAGCGCCGTGACGGCCTTTTCGATGGCGGCAATGGATTCCTCGATCACCGGCAGGCCGGTGGCGTAGGAGATCCGGAAGTAGGGGCTCAGTCCGTACGCCGAACCTTGGATGACGGCAACAGAGGCCGCTTCAAGCAGGTACAGCGTGAAGTCCTCGTCGTTTGTGATCTGCCTCCCGTCGGGCGTCTTCTTGCCAATGACCCCGGCGCAGTTGACGTAGGCGTAGAAGGCGCCATCCGGCGTCGCGCATTGCAGGCCCTTGACGGCGTTCAGCGCGGTGACCGCGGCGTCGCGCCGTTCGCGGTACACGTCCACGCTTTCGTGGACGAATGCCTGGTCTCCGGTGAGTGCCGCGGCAGCAGCTGCCTGGCTGATGGAGGACGGGCAGGAGGACATTTGGGACTGCAGCTTGTTGATGGCAGCCACCAGGGGCGCCGGTCCGCCGGCATAGCCCAGCCGCCATCCGGTCATCGCGTAGGCCTTGGAGACCCCGTTGGTGACCAGCACACGGTCCTTGAGCTCAGGGGCAACGGCCACCAGGCTGGTGATGGGCTCTTCGCCGAAGTGGATCTCGTCGTAGATCTCATCGGTGAGGACGTAGACGGCAGGGTGGTCCTTGAGGACGGCGGCCAGGCCTGCCAGTTCTTCGCGGGAGTACACCGCTCCTGTGGGGTTGGAGGGCGTGTTGAGGATGATCCACTTGGTGCGCTCGGTCAGTGCCCCAGCCAGGGCGCCAGGGGTGAGTTTGAAACCAGTATCCTCGCCGCAGGAGACGATTACGGGGGTGCCTTCGTTGGCGAGCACCATGTCCGGGTAGGAGACCCAGTACGGTGCGGGGATGACAACCTCGTCGCCCTGGTTCAGTGTTGCCATGAATGCGGTGAAGATGACCTGCTTGCCGCCTCCGCCGATGGTGATCTCACCCGGCGTGTACTGCAGGCCGGTCTTGCGCTGCAGCGCCTGCAGGATGGCTTCTTGCAGTTCGGGCGTCCCGGTCACCGACGTGTACTTGGTTTCACCCCGGCCGATGGCTGCGACGGCAGCGTCCTTGATGTGCTGAGGCGTATCAAAATCCGGCTCGCCGACCGTCAGGTCCAGGATCCGGCGTCCCTCGGCCTTGAGCTCCCGCACGCGGGCCGCCGCGGCAACACTGGGTGAGGATTTGATACGGGTAACGCGTGATGCGGGCTCGAATTCAGGCATGTTCTCTTCCAGGCTTCCGGTACGGATGAGGGTGGTTCATTCGAGCCTAGGGAAGGAGCCGTGCTCTTGAATAAGACCTAAAGTGCGTGGACAGATAAGCAGCCCTTATGACAGAGCAGGCCAGAACTTTCGCGTATTGCTCCACGCACTTTCGGTATTGCCTCCCGGGCCTACCCGCGGCGTAACCTGCAGGGTGGAGAGACCTAAGAAAGGCACAGCGCCAGCCCGGCACGCTCCTTCCAGGCCGCCGGGACGAACCGCGGGAAAGGTGCCCCTGCCGCCGGGAAGCCGCATTGACATGGAAAACACCAACAAAGACAAGGAGCAAAGGTGCCCGGCAGAGAGATTCAGGAACGGATACTAGCGCGTACGACCGGCACCGGGACTCGCGGGGCCGGCGTGGCCGGCGTGGCCGCCTACCGGTACCGGGGCATACCGAAGCCGGACCCCGCCACTGCCCGCGCCCAACAAGCCCTGGCCATACTGGCTCAGCTGCGGACGACCATCGCGCTCCGGTCCAGCCGGGTGCGTGCCCTCACCGCCGAGCTGGGTGACTGCGTTGCCCAGGCCGTATGCGATGGCGTAAAGGTTGCCGCCGTCGCCAAGGCCGCGGGCCTGCCTGCCGCCAGTATCCGGGCTGCCGCCCTGGCCCGCGGCGAGCTGTACCCCTCGGGCCAAACCCGAAACCGCCATCTGGACCTCATTGCAGGATTGGCCGCGGAGTTGGCGGCAGCCGAGGGCACCCGGAGTGCCGCAGAAGAAGAACGCACGCAGGTGCTGGCCGTGGCCAGGAAATCCCGGCTGCTTGACGACTACCAACTTGCCGGGGCAAGCGGCCTGAAGTCCGACGAGATCCGCAAAGTAACCAGGGGCGTGGGCTTGCGTGTGGCCTAGCCGCATGATCGTCCCGGCTGGTCCGCTGCCCGCCGTCTTTCACGCAGTTGTCCCTTGCGGACGCCGGCGCAGACGAGTTCCGGCGTGGCTTCACGCCTCCGCTCTGGCGGCGACTGGCAACCAAGCGTAGCGTCTTTTCGAAGAGGCGGCGGCAAAGCACGGTGTCTACTTGTGGGGCGCTCCCATAAGTCGTCGAGGAGGCGGGAATGGCGGGGTGGAATGCGGATACGGCGGCCGGTCCACTAGGGGCTGGCTCTGTGACGCTGGTCGAGGGCTCATCCTTCTGTATCTCGTCGTCCAACGGGGATATTCAGGCCGACCGTCCGCACGGCCTCTTCGTGGCCGACGTCAGAATCCTTTCAATCTGGCGACTGACAGTGAATGGACAGGCGCTTGAACCACTCACAGCGGAGACAAAGGAGCCGTTCCGTGCCGCATTTGTTGCACGGATCCCCCGGTCCGACGGCTACGCGGACAGCCCACTCATTGTGGAACGGCTGCGGGAAGTCGGGGCCGGCCTCCAGGAGCAGCTCACCGTCCACAACTTCTCCCAGGAGCCGGCAGAGTGCCTCATCGTTCTGGAAACGGGGGCCGACTACGCGGACCTCTTCGAGGTGAAGGAGGCACGTATCCGGCGACGGTGGGAGGAAACACGAGAAGCCGACGGCGGGATGCTCACCATTCGGGGCAGTTGGCAGGACGTCCGCAAAGGCACCGCTATCCACGTGCCTGGTGCCGACATTTCCGGTAACACCGTCCAATACCGGGTGTCCGTACCCGCTCATGGGCAATGGAGCACAGTCCTGACCGTTCTTCCCACCAACGATGGAGCCCACGCACCGGCTTTCACGCATTCGGAGGGGGATAGCCTGTCCCCCCGGGACCGTCGCCGCCGGGACTGGGTTGCGAAGATCCCCAAACTGCAGGTAGCCAACCGCTCCGTGGAACGGACCCTGCGCCGCAGTTACGACGACCTGGGTGCTCTTCGGATCGAGGACCCCGACCATCCGGAGCGCGTTGTCGTCGCGGCCGGTGCGCCCTGGTTCATGACCCTGTTCGGAAGGGACTCCTTGTGGGCCTCGGTGATGGCGATGCCCGTGGACCCCTCGCTCGCCTTGGGCACACTCCAGACCCTCGCCGACCGCCAGGGCACCGTAGTGGACCCCATGACGGAAGAGGAACCGGGCAAGATCCTCCACGAGGTCCGGCTTGACGTCTCCAGCGGCCTGTCCCTGGGCGGCAAGTCGAACTACTACGGCAGCGTGGATGCGACTCCCCTGTTCCTGATGGTGCTTGGGGCGGTGAGCCGTTGGGGATTCGCTGCGGACACCATCAAGGCCCTGCTGCCCCACGCCGACCGCGCACTGGACTGGATCGTGAACTACGGCGACAAGGACGGCGACGGCTTCGTCGAGTACCAACGGCTCAACGACCAGGGGCTGATCAATCAAGGCTGGAAGGACTCCTGGGACGGCATCAACTTTGCCGACGGCACCCTGGCCGAGCCGCCCATCGCTCTCTGCGAGGTACAGGCCTACGTCTACGTCGCCTACCTGTCACGGGCATGGCTGGCCTACGAGGCCGGTGACATGGCATTGGGCAACGACCTCACCGATCGCGCTGCCCGGCTGAAGAAACAGTTCAACGAGCAATTCTGGATCCCGGAGCGCGGGTACTACGCCATCGCGCTCGACGGCAGGAAACGGCAGGTTGATGCCTGTGCCTCCAATATGGGGCACTGCCTGCTTCAAGGTCTGATCGACGAAGACAAAGCCCCGGACGTCGCCGCGCACCTGATGTCACCGGAAATGTTCAGCGGCTGGGGCGTACGCACCCTGGCCAGCAATATGGGCGCCTACAACCCGGCCAGCTACCACAACGGGTCCGTCTGGCCCCACGACAACGCCATCATCACGGCCGGGCTCCTCCGGTACGGCTTCGTCACCGAAGCACAGAGAATCGCCACCGGGATGATGGACGCGGCAGAGTTCTCGGACGGCCGGCTCCCGGAACTGTTCTGCGGCTTCAGCCGGGACCACCTCGCCACTCCTGTTCCGTACCCCACCGCCTGCTCGCCTCAGGCGTGGGCAGCCACCGCGCCCATCCAGATCGTGTCCAGCCTGATGCGCTACGACCCGGTCGTGTCTGCCGGCGGCGTTTGGCTCGATCCCGTCCTCCCGCAGTCCTTCGGGGACCTGCACATCTCCAACGCCCCGCTTGGCAATGGCCGCATCACCATCGACATCGCCGGCTCCGTCCCGTCCATCCAAGGACTACCCCCGGAGATGGCCCTTCACCGGGGACACCGACCGTGGATGTCCGAACTGGTTGAGGAAGCGGTGCGGCGTCGTGGAAACACCCGCCCCACAAACCTTCCTCGTTAAGGTTCCAATTCCTATACCAACGCTGTTTGCCCCAGAAGCAAAGTGCTCACCGCTCTTCGCAGCCGGGTTCAGAAGACCTAACCGCGGCTAATATACATCACTCAGTCGTCCTGATCCGCGGCGGGCTTCCTGTTGTCCACGGTCTCCGGTTCTTCGACTCCAAGCCATAACAAATCGCTATGTAGGTACATAAAAGCGGACTTTGTGTGACCCACACCGCAAACGTTAACTTGATGTCTGGGGCCGGTCCGCAAAGCCGTAAACACGACTTGCGAGAGAGCTCACAGCAGGACCAACCGGATATTCCACTCAAGATCTCTTTTCCAGAGCCCAGGTGTAGCGGCAGCCGGTGTTCACCCATTCACCAACGGAGACGAAATGACAGAAACCACACTTCCCAGGAAGACCCCGGTCAAGGCCGCAATCGCGGCCTGGATCGGCACGACGTTGGAGTACTACGACTTCGCGGTGTATGGCACCTCGTCGGCGTTGGTTCTGAACGTCCTCTTCTTTTCACCCGAGCTGCCCCAGGGCCTCAGCGTGCTGCTCGCCATGATCACCTTCGCGGTCGGCTACGCGGTACGCCCGCTTGGCTCGCTCATCCTGGGGCCGCTGGGTGACCGCCGCGGGCGTAAATTCGTCATGATGATCACACTGTTCGGCATCGGCGGCTGTACCTTCCTGATCGGGTGCCTGCCCACGTACGCCCAAATCGGTCCACTTGCTCCGGTCCTGCTCGTGCTGATCCGCGTCATCCAAGGACTGTGCCTTTCCGGCGAGCAGCCCAGTGCCATCACCATGAGCCTGGAGCATGCTTCCGAGGGCCGACGCGGGTTCCTTGCGAGCTTCACCACCTTGGGATCCTCCTCCGGCACGCTGCTCACACTGCTGGTCTTCATCCCGATCGCAGCCATGCCCTCGGAGCAGTTGCTGAGTTGGGGTTGGCGGCTGCCATTCTGGGCCTCTGCCGTCGTAGTCGTCGCTGCGTACCTGATCCGCCGCCACATCCAGGAGCCGCCCGAGTTCGTGAAGGTCCAGGCCGCCAAGGTGAACGTCGCCCCCCTCAGGCATCTCCTGCGCTTCCATTGGCGCGCGGTGCTGCGGATCGTATTTTGTGCGCTCATCGCGGGCACGAGTTACATGATGCAAACCTTCTCGGTGGCATTCGGTACCGCCGGATACAAGCTGGATAAGCCGACCATGCTCCTGACGACCACAGTCTCGGCAGTGATTGCCCTCGGAGTCACGCCCCTGGCAGGATTCCTGGTGGACAAGATCGGCCGCAAAACGATGTTCCTCATCGCAACGGGCGGCGTAGGCATCACAATGGTGCCGTACCTGTGGTCAATCACGACCGGCAACTGGTCACTGATCTTCCTGTTTGGCATCATCAACTACTCCCTCTTCTACTCCATGGTGAACGCCTCCTGGCCCTCGTTCTTCGCAGAGATGTTCCCCGGCCGGCTGCGCGTCTCCGGACTCGCCCTTGGCACCCAGATCGGCTTTGCCATCTCGGGCGTCATCGGCCCCGTTCTCTCGACAGCACTCGCTGGCCCCGACCTGAAAGATTGGGTTGGGCCGTCCATGGTCGCGCTCGGGTTCATGGTCCTGGCAGGGATCTCAGCCCTCACCGCCAAGGAGACCAAAAAGTACACGCTCAGGGAGCTCGACGAGGTGCAGCAGAGCGAAAGGGAAACGGCCGTCCTCACGGCCGCGACCATGTCCCCAAGCGCAGCTACCCGCGGCCTCGCTAGTTAGCCCAAAAAGCAGAAGTGACAGGTTATCCCCCGGAGCTGATCGCGTACTCGCTGTTCGAGCCAGGACGTTGATTCCATTGTGAACAAGTGAAGACCTCTTAGTTTGGCGGCTACCAACACAGCCAACAACTAAGAGGTCTTCCTGTTCCGTCCGTAAGGGCTTAGCGGATAGGGAACTCGTCCACCACTTTGGCTCACCCTCAGCTGCGAGGCCCCGGTGCATCCTTTCTCCACCCGAATGGTCTTCCATGCAGGGCTGGACCTTTGTGCGGCGTGGCGCGCAGAAACGTTGCCCACCGCTCTTTCCGCAGAGCCAACTCCCTGGAGCCGCTCCTTGGCCACCGCCGACCGCACCCGCCCCATCCGGCAACCAATCACCGTCCTCACGGCGCTGCGTTCCCCACGGCAGCTGTCCCGCGAGGTCCTGGCCGGGATGGTGACCACCCTTGCCCTCGTCCCGGAAGTCATATCGTTCTCGATCGTGGCCGGCGTGGATCCCATGGTGAGCCTCGTTGCCTCCATCGTGCTGGCGCTAGCCATGTCGGTCCTCGGCGGACGGCCCGGCGTCGTCACGGCCGCAGCAGGATCCGTGGCCCTGGTGATCGCCCCGCTGGTGCATGAGCATGGCACCCAGTACGTCCTGCCGGCCGTGCTCCTCGCCGGCGTGATCCAGGTGGTCTTTGGCCTGGCCGGCCTTGCCCGGCTGATGCGGTTCATTCCGCGGTCGGTAATGATCGGGTTCGTCAATGCCCTGGGCGTGCTGATTTTCATGGCGCAGGTGCCCCATGTCATCAACGTTCCGTGGCTGGCCTACGTCCTGTTCGCCCTGACGTTCGCCATCATTTTCATCCTTCCGCGCTTCACCAAGGCAGTCCCGTCGCCGCTGGTGGCCATCGTCGTGGTCACAGCGATCGTCATTGTCGCCGGCCTCGCTGTGCCCAGCGTTTCGGACGAAGGGCCCCTCACCGGTGCCATGCCCGGGATCACGCCGTTCCTCTTTCCGTTCACCCTGGAGACGTTCCGGCTGGTCCTGCCCACGGCGCTAAGCGTGGCGTTCGTCGGCCTGATGGAGACCCTGCTGACCGCCAAACTCGTGGACGAGATCACGGACACTCCCTCGCACAAGGGACGGGAGTCCTGGGCCCTTGGCGTGTCGAACATCCTCGCGGGTTTTTACGGCGGCATCGCCGGCTGCGCCATGATTGGCCAGACGGTCCTCAACGTCAAGACCGGCCAGGCCCGCACCCGGATTTCAACGTTCGTGGCCGGGCTGTTCCTGCTGGCTCTCGTGACCGGACTGAGCTCCATCATGGGACAGATTCCCATGGTGGCCCTGGCCGCCGTCATGATGGTCGTCGCGGTCACCACCGTGGACTGGCACAGCGTTAAGCCGTCCACCCTGAAGCGGATGCCCATCCCGGAGACGCTGGTCATGGGTGTCACGGTCGCCGTCGTGGTCCTCACGGGGAACCTGGCCTACGGCGTCCTGGTGGGCGTCATCCTCGCCATGGTGCTGTTCGCCCGCCGCGTGGCCCACGTCATTACTGTGGAGCGAAGCCTGGCCGGCGACGGCGGCAGCGTCCGTTACGAGGTGGTGGGACCGCTGTTCTTCGGCAGCAGCAACGACTTGGTGGAACATTTCGCCTACGCCGACGATCCCGGCTCGGTGACCATCGACCTCAGCCGCGCGCAGATCTGGGACGCCTCCACCGTTGCCGCCCTGGACTCAATCGAGACCAAGACAATTCGAACGCCTTCTCTAGCGTCGAAGGCCCGGCGATAGCCTGTGGCGGTAATGACCCAGACGACGGACGAGTCGGGGGTCTTGGTATCGATTGTTGCCCTGTATGCCACTCTGCCAGGTTCAATGACACGGACGATGTCCTTTGCTTCCAGTTCAGTCCAGGCCTGAGCGGGGTAATAGGTCTGGGACATTGGGTTGCTACTCCTCTACTTGGTTGGGGGGTGAAGGGCCCAGTCCCTTCGACCGGGCTTCAGGTTGCGGTACTCATGCTTATCCGTGAAATGGGAATATGCGTCGGGCCTGTTTGCCCCAGGACCCTTAGCAGGCCTCTACCGCTGCCAGGCCACGCCGGTGCCCGGTTCTTAGACCGAATTTCGCTTGGCAGAGGCCCCCTGGAAGAACCAGAGAGCCTCCGCCTCATGTGCAGGTGATGCTGGGATCCAAGGGCTGGTGCAGGCTCGCCAAACCAGCATTGGGGAATATGCTAGGAGCTAGCCGACGGTGCCGTCTCGGGCGCGACCGGCGAGTTGAATGATTCAGTGTCAACGTCAGCCACAACACGTGACTTGGCGCGATCGAAAAGATCGCTGACCCGTGCCCGCTCGACCGTGGTGGACGGGAAGGCGTAGCTGCATGCAACGTAGACGATCAGGTTGACAGCAACCCCCACTAAACCAGCGCTTATGCCTGCAAGCCAGGGAATCGTGCCTGCCTCAGCGAAATAGGGAATGGACATCGCGATCGCGATAACCGTGCCTGAGACCATGCCCGCGATTGCGGCAATTTTATTGCCTCGCTTCCAGAAGAGCCCGGCAAAGATCGGCACCGACAGCTGAATGATCACCTGATAGGAAATCTGCGCAAGATTCACCAGATTCGGCCAGTCGTAGGTGTTGTAGGCAACGATCAGGCCCAGCCCAACGAAGACACCCATGGCGACCTTTGCAACAATGATTTCTTGTTTGTCGCGTAGGGGCCGAATGACGCCAACTATGTCGTTCGCGACCTGTGTTCCCAGGGATTGGACGACTCCATCGACGAAGCCCATTGTTGCCGCGAATACGATCAACAAGGCAGCTGCCAGGAGCCATGTTCCACCGGCCGACTGCGTCAGCACAAACCATGCTTGCTGTGGATTCGCCGCACCGCCGAGCATCGGAATAGCTGCCATTGCTACGAGAATCAGCAAGCCGTAGAAAATGAGGCTGATGACCATCGTTTGAATGACGCCCTTCTTAACCTCTCCTACACTCCCGCCCGTATAGATTCGGGTGAAGATCATCGGCCAGCAGAGGCTCCCGATGATGCCCGCGGCGACCAGGCTGAAGTAGTACCAGCCTCCAACGGGTGAGTCGAACCCTGGGAGCGTCAGGTTCGCAGAAGGGAGCTCTTGGATGTTCTTGAAACCTCCAAAAAGGAACAGGAGGAGGCCAATGCAGAGCACTGATGATCCGACGTATGCCACGATTCCCTGCACCATGTCGGAGATGATGAGGCCTCGCATGCCCATCTGAACAGTCCAAATTTGACGCACAGCGATGACGCCTACGCCAATGAGCAGAGAAGTTGTCACGTCCAGTTGGCCCAAGGATGCCCATTGCACGAGGGCGCCCATTGCTTGGAGTCCCAATACCAGCCAGGGGAACAGTGCGAGGGCGCTGATGCAACTGGAGAGAGACTTTACTCCTTGGCTGCCGTATCGGAGGGCAAGAAGGTCGGATTGGGTACGCAGGTCGAAGCGTTTGCCCCATTTCCAAACAGGCCTGGCGATAAAGTACATGGCGATGACGCCCAAGACGGTGTAGACCAAGGCATACAGACCGATCACGCCGGCGGCGATGCCGAGTCCAAAGAATGCGGTGAAGGTCGCCCCGGGCCACCACGAGTTGGTATAAGCCATGGCCACAAACCAGCTGCTGAAGGAACGTTCACCAACCGCGTAGTTGGAGAAGGTCGACAGGACGCTCTTCTTGTTTGCGACGTGCAACACCCCAATGATGACGGCAAAGAATGTCCCCAGAACAGTGAATGTGATTTCCATCAGTCCAATTCCTTTCGGACACTTTCATAGATATAGAGGGCGCTACAGGTCAGGACTGCGAAAATGCAGACGCCGAACATGTACCAGACGGAAACTGGCAGGCCGGCGACCACGTCGTGAACGGCGCTGAGCGAAATGTAAATAGGTGGTGCCAGGGCAATGACATAAGCCACTACGATCAGGACACCAAACACCATTGCTTTAGGTGTGGAATTCGGACTAACTAGGGGTTTTTCGGCGCTCATTTGGCACCCTTTCAAGGCTAGTGACTAGCAGGGAATGTGAATTGATGCTATGTCGTAGATCACATCTGCGAAATCCGTCAACTGACGTAGTGCCGGGCTTCCTCCCTCGACGACGGGATCGGACGGAGGCTGATGCGGGGACTGAGGGGAGGTTGGGGGTGGAAGTGCGTTAGGAACCTGTGGTTGAGGGCTCTCGCCGAACCCCAGGCGTCGAAGTGAGTGGACCCGTCAACTGACGAAGGACCGCCGGCAGGGCACCGCACCCAGCGGATGTGGGTGTGACGAGGGAGGGATGCGGAAATTCATGGGGAGGCAGATGTGCGCCGGAGCGTCCCTTAACCGCTCAGCGTTTCCGTGGCTACTACGGGATACCCGAACCAAAGGACGGGGCTTGCTTCCCCCGTCAAACACGGATTGGAGGGGCGTTGCGATCCATTGGCCGTCCGGAAATACCGAGGCGAACTCCTGATGGCCTCCGCCCCACCGAGATGACCGACGAGAGGTCGCTGTGGAAGTGCGCTGAAACTGTTGTGCCTTCCCATTGAGAACCAAGATGCCGATTCTCAGTTGGCTATCGTAAATAATTCATTTGAGTGCCAGTCACCGGAATCCAAAATGTCACCTTTGTCAATAGCGTGAATCTTCGCTAGTGACGGTGCCCTGGCCAAAGGAGGGTCTAATCAAGGGTCTTAGATGGCCGATTACCGGCCAATAAGGACGACTGGTGGCTTCTGAATCTGGGCGAGGATCCTCTCTGTGACCTCATCCACTTCTCCAGCTCCGTTTACCGAAAGCAGGAGGCCTCGCTCGGCATACATGTTCACGACCGGTTCGGTCTGCTCGTGGTAGAGATCGAGGCGGTGGCGGATAACTACTTCAGTGTCGTCGCTGCGCCCGGTAACTTTCGCGCGGGCGAGTAGACGTTTTACGAGCTCCTCATCGTCTGCCGTCAGCAGAACGGCGGCCGTGAGATTCTGATTCTCGCTTGCAAGCATGCTGTCCAGTTCGCCCACTTGTTGGGGCGTACGAGGATAGCCATCGAGCAGAAATCCGTTCTTGACATCTGGATATCCGAGCCGATCGCGCACCATCTGGTTTGTCAGGACGTTGGGAACGAGGTCCCCGTTGTCGATATATTGCTTGGACTCAATTCCCAGTGGTGTAAGTTTGGCAATATTCTGCCGAAAAATGTCCCCGGTTGAAATTGCGGGTATTCTAAAACATTCCGCGATTCGGGCCGATTGGGTGCCCTTACCGGAGCCGGGGGGTCCCATAATTATCATTTTGATCATGGCAAAGCCTTTCATTTGGAGCATTGTGACGGCACTCTGAAAGTTGAACCGGGCCGAAATTAGGTCTGCAGCTTCTGGTTGAACACCGCCGCCGGACAGGTCCTGGCAGTGGTGTTCTTATCGGCAAGTCCCTTCGGTCGGCCAGTCCGAAAAGCATCGCAACCTATCTCATCGACACGAAAGGCAGCACCGAGGATCCGGAGGTTTTCGCCACAGCCAGGCTCTCCGCAATTTTTGTCATCACGGTGTTGTCGGCGAGGGTGGTGGCATCGCCGGTGTCGCGTCCTTCTGCGATGTCTTGCAGGAGGCGGCGGACGATCTTGCCCGAGCGGGTCTTGGGCAGTTCCGGCACGATCAGGAGCTGTTTGGGCTTGGCGATCGGGCCGATTTCCTTGCCGACGTGGTTCCGCAGTTCCAGCACGGTCTCGTCGCCGTTGTTCACGGCGTCGCCGCGGAGGATGACGAACGCGATGACGGCCTGGCCGGTGGTTTCGTCAGCGGCCCCGACCACGGCGGCTTCGGCCACGGAGGGGTGGGAGACGAGGGCGGATTCGATCTCCGTCGTTGAGAGGCGGTGGCCGGAGACGTTCATCACATCATCGACCCGACCCAGGAGCCAGATGTCCCCGGCTTCGTCTTTCTTTGCGCCGTCGCCGGCGAAGTACATGGCCTCGAAGCGGGACCAGTAAGTGTCCTTGAACCGTTCCGGGTCGCCCCAGATCCCGCGGAGCATGGAGGGCCACGGTTCGCGGACCACCAGGTAGCCGCCTTCGCCGTTGCCCACGGACTCGCCGGCCTCGTCCACCACGTCCACAGCGATACCGGGGAGCGGAACCTGCGCCGAGCCGGGCTTGGTGGCGGTCACCCCGGGCAGCGGAGCAATCATCTGCGCGCCGGTTTCGGTCTGCCACCAGGTGTCCACGATAGGAGCGGGGTGTTCCTTCTTTTCGCCGTTCTTGCCGGCGTTCGCGCCGATGACGTCGCGATACCACATCCACGCCTCCGGGTTGATGGATTCGCCCACGGACCCCAGCACCCGGATGGAGGAGAGATCGTACTTGTCCGGGATATCCCGGCCCCACTTCATGAACGTGCGGATTGCCGTGGGCGCGGTGTAAAGGATAGAGACCTTGTACTTCTCCACGATCTCCCACCAGCGGCCCTGATGCGGGGAATCCGGGGTGCCTTCGTACATAACCTGGGTTGCGCCGTTCACGAGCGGCGCATAGGTGACGTAGGAGTGGCCGGTGACCCATCCGACGTCGGCCGTGCACCAGTACACATCCGACTCCGGGCGGAGGTCGAACACAGCCTTGTGCGTGTACGCTGTCTGGGTCAGGTACCCGCCGGTGGTGTGCAGGATGCCCTTGGGCTTGCCGGTGGTACCGGAGGTGTACAGGATGAACAGCGGGAGCTCGGAGTCATGCCCGACGGCGGCGTGTTCCGTTGGAGCCTTGTCCACGGTGTCGCTCCACCAGAGGTCGCGGCCCTCAACCCAGTTGACGTCCTCGCCGTTGCGCTTGACCACCACAACGTTCTGGACAGTATGACCCTCCTTGCCGAGGGCTTCGTCCACTGCCGGCTTCAGGGAACTGGGCTTGCCACGGCGGTAGGTGCCATCGGCGGTGACCACAAGCTTGGCTTCGGCGTCTTCGATCCGGGAGCGCAACGCGTCCGCGGCGAAGCCACCGAACACTACCGAGTGCACAGCACCGATCCGGGCGCAGGCCAGCAGCGTGATCACGGCCTCGGGGATCATGGGCAAGTACACGGCGACGCGATCGCCCTTGGCAACGCCGAGTGACTCGAAAGCATTGGCAGCCTTCTTCACTTCCCGGGTCAGTTCCGCGTACGTGTAGGTGAGGGTGTCGCCGGGTTCGCCTTCGAAGTAGATCGCAACGCGGTCTCCCAAGCCGTTTTCAACGTGGCGATCCAGCGCGTTGTACGCAGCATTGATTTCGCCGCCGACGAACCACTTGGCGAAGGGCGGATTGGACCAGTCAAGCGTCTTGGTGAAGTCCTTGTCCCAGCTCAGCAATTCACGGGCTTGCTTTCCCCAGAACGCCGGACGGTCAGCTTCGGCCTCTTTGTAGGCATCCGCCGTTGCTATGGCGTTCGCGGCAAAGTTTGCCGATGGCGCGAACCTGCGGGTCTCGTGAAGGAGGTTTTCAAGAAAATCAGGCTGGGGTTCGATGTGGTTGGTGTTCATTTCTTCTCCTTTGAAGAGGCGGACATGGACTGCGGGATCGGGACTTTGCCCAGACCGCTCGAGCGGGGGTAAACCGCTCCCTTAGGGCAGCATGGCCAGAAACATCAGGGCCATTGAACCTGCACCCAGCGCCTCGAATCCAAGCGCCGGACGAACAACCGCATTCAGCGTCGTCTTGCCGGGCATCTTGGATGCTTCAACACGGGGAGGGGCGGCAATAAGGACCAAGAAGAACAGTGCTGCTGCTCCGAAAAAAAGCACTGCTCCCCCACTAAGAACCGGTCCAAGGTCGACCCCCAAAGTGACATTGGCGGCGATCATACTTGCTGCGTGGTGCGCATGAGTCGGGGCTGCAGTGGTCATATTGGATGGAGCGACAACTGGCTTGGCCATCACAGCGGCCATGTACGCACCGGCCACCATAGTTATTCCGTGATATGTGCATCTGGCACGGTCCTTCCCTCCGGTGCAGAGACTCCTGAATTCCGGACGGGCAACCGCCTGGACAATAAACCAAAGCGCTCCGGAGGTGAGAAGCAGCACCGTCCCCAGTGTGATCCATTGCCCTTGGCGCCAGAGTATTGCTGCCATAGACAGTGTCATCATTGTGTGAAGTGCGCTGTTGATTTTGCCCACTAACCAAGGTGTGCGTATTACGCCGATCGCGTGGTAGGTTCCGGTAACCAACAGGACTCCTGTCACCGTCCAATTGAAGATTTGATTATCCAACTCGGTTTGGCCTTCCAGTGCCCTGACTGAATTCTGGTCCCGCGCCAAATTGCCGCGCAGACCAGCGTCCTAATGTTTGTCGTCTTTTTCCAGACCTCTGACCAAGACAAGGTCGACCTGAGGCAGGACAGTATCTTCTTCGTCAACGACGGGTCCGTGTCCATCCTCTGCCAGTGCGACCCGGCCGATGGTTTCGTACTTCAACCGGTTGTTCTTCCGAAGGTAGAGAGCGAAGACGGCTCCGCCGGTAAACAACCCCACTGCGATATAGGGGATCAGTTTGAACAACAACGACTCCGAGGCCTGGCCCGCCGCGGTGCCTAGGTTCTGGATCATCAGGATCACCACACCAAGCATTCCTGCGCCTCCGGCCACGGGTGCTACTTTGGTGCGCCAGAAGCTTTCCTGCGGATGGTGTTTCCGGAAATAGCTATAGACGGCGGCCATGGTAATCGTCTGCACAATAAGAAGTGAGAAGGTTCCGAGGACAGCCAGCAACACGAAGACGTCCAGATACGGGTCCTTCTGGAAGAACCAAAAACCGAGAATCCACAGTGTCGCACTACCCGCCTGCGCGAAAGAAGCGATATGCGGGGAACCATGTTTTCTGTGCGTGCGGCCCAATGGGTTCGGAAGAAGGCCTTCACGGCCTAACGCGTACATGTACCTGGCTGCGCAGTTGTGGAATGCCAAAGCACAGGCGAGGGAGCCGCTCATCATGAGCCACTGGAAAACCAGCACCGCCCAGTGCCCTACGAACTTCTCGGTCGGGTGGAAGAACATGTTCAGCGGATCAGGGCTCTGCGCCAGCTCGATGGATCCGGCCGCACCGTTGCCTGCAACGGTCATCCAGGAAACGAAGATGTAGAAAATCCCGACGCCTGTCACCGCGATGATCGTAGCGATGGGGATGATCTTTTTCGGGTTTCTGGATTCTTCACCGTACATCACGGTGGATTCGAACCCTGTCCATGACCAGAAGGCTATGAACATTGCGAGACCCGGAGCTGCCACCGCCAATCCATTGCTTTGGAAAGCAGCCATCGGGCTGAGGGATTCCGGCATTAGTCCGTCCGGGCCCCCGCCGTGGGCCAGGACCGAGAACGCCATGATGGCCAGAATGGCAATTTCCGTGATCAGGAATATTGCCAGAACCTTCGCAGCGAGGCTGACATCGAAGTAGGCCAGGATGGCGTTGAACGCGATGCAGAGTAAAGCAAACACGATCCAGTGGATGTCGACGCCGAGCTGGTCCCGGAAGACTGCATGGCCGAAATACGAGAAGATTCCAACAAGGGAGGCTTCAAACACCGTGTAGGAGAGTGTGACCATGAACCCGGCGCCAAGCCCGGTGACTCTGCCCAATCCGCGCGATATAAAGCCATAAAAGGCGCCCGTGGATGTTACATACCGGGCCATGGCCACATATGCGACAGCGAAAATCGACAGGATCACCGTCGCGAAGATGTACGTCGCCGGTGTGCCCCATCCGACTCCGTAGCCGACGGAGAAGGGTACGTTGCCGCTCATCGCTGTGATAGGTGCTGACGTGGCGATTGCCATAAAGACGACGTCCACAAGCCCAAGAGTGTTTGGCTTGAGTCTGCCGGGCTCAGCGTGCTTCCGGCCATCCTCGGGCGCCCGCGACTGCACACGAGACGAATTTGGCGAATTCACTATTAGTCCCTCTTGCAGCAATGAGTGAGGGTTTCCTGCTCTCGGGCTTCATTACGCGGGAGATCCAGCGTGGGGTTCTGATCGAAGAAGCCGTGCGGCTGAAGCATGAACCCGACGTGCTGGCGTGGCATAACGGGCCAGTCCTCCAGTCGCACGACGTGGTGCATCCCGAAGGTGTACCAGACCACCAGGTCTTCGTCGGCGATGTTACGGTTTGCCGCGGTCCAGGCCGGCAGGCCGTCCCCCCCGGTGCTCTGGTTCGGATATTCGCCTGCGGGGAATCGTTCAGAACGGTCGTAGGCCGTCACCCATAGGTTGTTCCGGGCGAACTGGGCACGCTGGCTTACGTATGAGTTCTCGTCGGCGGCCAGCGTGATCGCGTCGGTGGGCATGAGCCGGTAGGCAACTGGCTCACCCACGAGGTTTCGGCTGTTGTGGTTGACGATCTTCCAGAAGCGGTGCTTGGAGCTGTCCGCCTTCCGAATGGCCTGCTGCTCCGTTTCGAGAAGGCGATCCACCGTGTAGAAGGCACTCAGGGTGGGGTTGTCGACGGGGATCTCAGTATCGACCTCGTAGACCGCATTCTGCGGGCCGTCGAGCTCGAAGTCCATGCGGACGTTGAAGATGTGCTGGTGGATCGGGGCATAAAGACCGTCGTTGTTCAGCGTCTGGCCGTACTTGTTCTTTTCTCCTACCGGCTGGCTGGCGGTTGAGAGGATGCCGGTGGCCTTTACCAGGAATTCGATGGTGCCGTCCAGGTAGAGGTGCCAGTAGAAACCGTATTCGTAGTTGGCGACCGTGGCGATAAACGAAATGACGAGTTTGCGGGAACGCCTGACCTCAGCGGAGTTATTACGGAAGTCGAAGTGCTTCCACATGATGCTGTCGTCTTCCTCGTGCATGCAGACAGCATTCTTGATGGTCATGGGGTTTCCGTAGCTGTCGGAAACGATGCCATCGAAGTACTGGATTTCGCCTAGGCAGTCGCAGCCAAGCTTCAGCGAGTTCGCCATGACGCCGATGTTGTACTCGCCGGCGTCAAACGCGTTCTTCTTGGCCTGCACCGGTGAGGGGTCACCATAGGGAACCACCATTTCAACGAGGGAGGCCCTGTTGATGACGGAACGGTCCTGACACTTATCCCGGAACTTCATCTGGTGAAGGACGAGTCCCTCACGCGGTGTGAAACCAACGCGGAATGACCAGTTGGCCCATTGGACGTGGTTTCCGGTAACAGTGAATGACGGCCCCTCCGGCTGGGTGATGTCGATCGGCTTGATGTCGGTGCGGGCGGGTCCCACGTGCTGGGGAAGGTAATTGCCGGTGGCCTTGGGCACCTCGATGAAGCCGTTGTCTTCGATCTGTACGACTTCTCCGGAGTTGAGGTCATAGATGAGGACGAGGTTCTCTGCGGGGTGTGCATAAGGATTGTCGTCCGCGTCAAGCCTCGTAAAGACCAAGCAACGCATCAGCCGCCTGCCTTCGTCGTCACCACCGAAGTAGCCAGCGGACCACGGTTCAATGCAGACCAAGTCAAGGTCTGTCATCCCCCGGCCTGCGAGTACCTCCACGACGCGGGGATCTCGCTTGCAGTTGACTTCGCATTCTTCGAACTCATCCAGCATGATCGGCGGTTGGACGCCGTGGCTGAGTTCCGTCCACTGGGTGACAACATTTGAGTCGAGGTCAACCACAGCCTCATAGGACCGCCCCGTTGCCCGGTCGATAAGGACGGAGTCTGCTTGCCGGGCAGATAACGTGCCGGCTCGCAGTGCCTCTTTGGACGGCTCACGCAGTTCAACGCTCACGAAGCGGAAAGTTTGGGCAGCGGCGGGTCCTTCCTTTAGGATCGACACCGCCTGGGAGATTTCATCCCGGGAAAGCGGGTCCAAGGGATAAGCGATGCCGACCGACGTCCGGGCTTCACTATTGAGGGTCATGTCTTTCTCCTTGATATATGCCGGACAGGTGGTCTATCGGTTGCTTAGCCGCACCCCTCCGGCAGAGAGTTGGCTTTGGTGAGCGTTGTTAGGCGGGCCAGTCCATGAGCCTTGAACGGATCAGGAAGCGTTTGCCTTCGGGAGATTCCACTGAGAATCCGCTTCCTCGGCCCGCCACCACATCAACCGTGAGGTGGGTGTGACTCCAGTAGCTGAACTGCTCCTTGGACATCCAAAAGTCCACGAATTGGGGATCAAGCTCGGAGCCGCTGCCCGATTCGTCACGGGCGGCGATGTCGAACCGTCCCAGTAGTACGTCTGCCTCGCCGGTCAGAAAGTCTCCCGCCTGGTAGCACATCGGAGACGACCCGTCGCAGCAGCCGCCGGACTGGTGGAACATGAGCGCACCGTGCTTTGCCCAAAGTTTCCTGAGCAGCTCCACTGCCGAAGCCGTCAGCGCGACCCTGGAAAAGCGTTCCCCGGGAAGAGTCGCTACGGCGTCGATCCGAGTAATTGTCATAGCGGAAACCCTTGATTTGTTCTGCCACATGCTTGGAGCGTGGGGCGGTCAACGTTCTGGAGGTAAAGATTGGTGCAGTGGGGCCGATGACGAGTCGGCCCCACCCGTTCCCAGGAGGGCTTAGAAGAAGCCGAGCTTGTTTTCGTTGTAGCTGACCAGGAGGTTTTTGGTCTGCTGGTAGTGGTCCAGCATCATGGCGTGGTTCTCGCGCCCGATACCCGAGGACTTGTAGCCGCCGAAGGCGGCACCTGCCGGATAGGCGTGATAGTTGTTGACCCACACGCGGCCGGCCTGGATTTCCCGGCCGGCGCGGTAGGCGACGTTGCCGTTGCGGGACCAGACGCCGGCGCCGAGGCCGTACAGGGTGTCGTTGGCGATGCCAATGGCGTCGTTGTAGTCGCCGAACTTGGCCACGGACACGACAGGGCCGAAGATCTCCTCCTGGAAGATCCGCATCCGGTTGTGGCCCTCGAAAATGGTCGGCTGCACGTAGTATCCGCCGGCCAACTCGCCCGGGAGTTCCGCCCGGGCACCGCCGGTGAGGACCTTGGCGCCTTCCTGCTTTCCGATGTCGATGTAGGACAGGATCTTTTCCAGCTGGTCGTTGGAGGCTTGCGCGCCGATTTGGGTGGCAGTGTCCAAGGGGTTGCCCTGAATGATGGCGGTAGTGCGGGCCAGCGCGTCCGCCATGAAGGAGTGGTAGATGCCTTCCTGGACCAGCGCGCGGGAAGGGCAGGTGCAGACTTCACCTTGGTTGAATGCGAACAGGGCGAAGCCTTCCAGCGCCTTGTCGTAAAACGCGTCGCTGGAATCGGCGACGTCGTCGAAGAAGATGTTCGGGCTCTTGCCGCCAAGTTCCAACGTGACGGGAATGAGGTTGTTGGCCGCGTACTGGCTGATCAGTCGGCCGGTGGTGGTCTCCCCGGTGAAGGCGATCTTCCGGATGCGGGGGCTGGAGGCAAGCGGCTTGCCGGCCTCGACGCCGAAACCGTTGACCACGTTCACCACACCTGCTGGCAGGAGATCGCCGATCAGTTCCATCAGGACCAGGATGGACGTCGGAGTCTGCTCAGCCGGCTTGAGGACCACGGCATTGCCCGCGGCAAGCGCCGGCGCTAGCTTCCACACGGCCATCAGGATGGGGAAGTTCCACGGAATGATCTGACCTACGACGCCGAGCGGCTCGTGGAAGTGGTAGGCGGTGGTGTTGTCGTCGAGCTGGGAAAGATGCCCCTCCTGAGCCCGGATAGCCGAGGCGAAGTAGCGGAAGTGGTCAACAGCCAACGGGATGTCGGCGTTGATCGTTTCACGGATCGGCTTGCCGTTGTCCCAGGTCTCCGCGACTGCGAGAAGTTCGACGTTCTCTTCGATCCGGTCAGCAATTCTGTTAAGGACGGCTGCGCGCTCGGCTGCCGAGGTTTTGCCCCAAGAAGGCGCAACCTTGTGTGCTGCATCCAGGGCCAGTTCAATGTCCTCGGCGGTACCGCGGGCAACCTCACAGAAAGCCTTTCCCGTGACGGGCGTGATGTTCTCGAAGTAGGCACCCTTGAGCGGGGCAACCCATTCGCCGCCGATCCAATTCTCATAGCGGTCCTTGAACGTGACCTTCGAACCTGGGGTTCCTGGCTGTGCATAAACAGTCATTGTTTCTCCTGAATCTGGAATTCCTCATCGTTGAGGTGCGGGCGCAAAATGTTCACAATGAAAATAGAAGTCCTTGGCCTGTGTTTCTCGTGCCAATGAAAACGTCCAACTCTTGGGTCCGTTCATCAGAACGTCCCACAAGTCCAGGAAGTTATCCGTCGCCCAGGTTCCGGCAAGTGCTCGGAGTAGTTCGAGGACTCCAACGATGCTATGGCTCCACTTGGCGCTGGAAAATCCGTCAACTGACGTACGGGCGCCATTTATCTGGAGTCGTTAAGCACCTGAATTGGCCAAGGATCTATTGATTTTCTGTGTTCAAATGAGGGCGTGGACCCAGCTACAAGCTTTTAGGATCCTCTGTCCGGCGCCCTGGCACTGGCGCCGCCACAGGACATCGGAAAACGCGTGGAAGATGACGCCTATGAGACCGTTCGCAAGGTTCAGCATTCGAGGAGGTCGGCAAGTCAAGATGCAGGAAAGCTGCGGGCTGTTGTTTGCCTTCGCAACGCGCCATGGATCGGTCAGGATGCAGCATCAACAAACGTCGTGCGGCATACGGGCCCCAAACCCGAAGTACCGCTTTATTTTGCAGGACCAACTGCAAGGCTCAGGCGGTCGATCCCATGAACAGCGTCGGCAGCCCTCACCAGAGCCAGGTGCGAGAATGCTTGCGGAAAGTTGCCGGCCATCCGCTTTTCTTTGACGGCATACTCTTCACTCAGCAGGCCGAGCTCGTTGGAGAAGTCTACGAGCCTGTCCATCAGTGTTTTTGCGGCGTCCATTCGACCTGTGCGCGCGTACTGCTCAACAAGCCAGAAGGAGCAGGCAAGAAACGGGTGTTCACCGGGCTCCAGCCCGTCAACGCCTGTCTCCGTTCGGTACCGCAACAACAGCCCGTCGTTTGTCAGAAGTTCCTCTTCCAGCCGCGCGACGGTACCGAGCATGTGCTCATCGTTGTAGGCGAGGAAACCGACCTGTGGGATAACAAGTAACGCCGCGTCCGTCTGCTCTCCGCCGTAAGTTTGCGTGAAGGATTTGATCCTAGGGTTGAATCCGTTACTCATGATTTCCATGCGCAGCTCCTCGCGGAGTTGTTCCCATCTCTCAACGTCTCCAGGCAGTCCGTGCATGCGTACGCCGCGTACGCCGCAGTCGAAGGCCGCCCACATCATCACTCGCGAATGGGTGAAGTATTGGGCATCGCCGCGCATCTCCCATAGGCCGTAGTCCATGTTGTCGAAATGCTCCTGAACGAATCCAAGCAGAGCGCACTGGAGCGCCCAGGAGAAATGGTCCTCTTTGCCTCCGGCCATTCGCAATCTTTCCAATGCCATCATTACTTCACCGACGACGTCTGCCTGGAACTGTGACACTGCCCCGTTTCCAACGCGCACAGGTCGTGAGTTCAGGTATCCCGGGAGCTGATGGAGCTCCCTTTCTGGCAAATCCCGCTCCCCGCCCACGCCATACATGATCTGAAGGCTTTGATGATCACCGGCGAGTGCGCGAAGCAGCCAGTTGCGCCATTCGAGGGCCTCCATTTCATAGCCGTGGGTCAGCATTGACTCCAACGTCAGCGCAGCATCGCGCAACCAGCAGTACCGGTAGTCCCAATTCCGTGTACCCCCGAAGTCCTCCGGGAGGGAGGTTGTCGGCGCTGCCACAATTCCGCCTGTTTCCTGATGCGTGAGGGCTCGGAGGACGAGCAGGGAACGTTTCACTGCTTCCCCATATACCCCGTCCTGACGGCAGTGGCTAGCCCAGCGCGTCCAGTACTGAACCGCTTGGCCAAGGGCGATATCAACATCTGTAGCGGCGGGCACCCTGCGGTGTGAGGGGTACCAGGTTAGCTCGAAATCCACATTCTCATCCCGTGAAACGGTGAAGCTTCCTTCGTGCCAGTCCGGGTAAGCCAGTGGGAGGTGGGGACCTCTCAATGCGAGAGCATCCGGGCCGGCTATGGCCAGTAACACTTCGGAGCGGGGGACTTCGTTGTCGACGGAACGGCTGACCCAGGGTAGAGCTGTGGCATATCCGGGCCGGATTCTAAGTTCCTGATGCATTTGAACTATGCCTGTCAGGCCAGTGACGCGGCGCACCAAGGAAGAAGAGCCAGCACCCACCGGCATGAAATCAGTGACGAGAGCCTGCCCGCTGTCAGTTTGCCAGAGGGTTTGGAGTACGAACGTGGAATCTAGGTACTGGCGGTCGATTACGACTGCCGTCGTTTGCTTGGGAGCTAAAAGCCAGCAGCCGTGGTTTTTGGTGCCTAGGAGGCTACTAAAAACGGAGGGCGAATCGAAGCGGGGAACACATAGCCAGTCCACGCTGCCAGTGCGCGAGATAAGGGGACCGGTTTGAAGATTCGACAGGAACGCATAGTCCTCTATGGGTGCGGCCATGGCTTTACTTAATCACAGCGGCTGACGTTGCGTTAGACCTTGGACGGAGAAATCTACCAAGTCCGGAACACTGGGCGGATTCAGGATGCGGACGCGACGAATGGGCCGGGGACCTCTACCCGACAGACCGATGAGAGTCCATTTTTCGCGCAGATTCGGCCCGATCCAGTCCCGTGAGCATCTGCCACCCCGACGTGAAGTTATGAAAAACGAGAGAGCAATCTAGGCGTCGACAGCCAGAGGAAGGTTGTATTTCATAGTGGGAAGCGCGCTCTGGAGCATCCTCACTGACTCCTCGGTCAATATTCCTGCGTCTGGATCGTCATCAAAGGAGAGCCATTGAAGCATGAGACCATCCAGAACACCGATAAGCATGCGCGAAAGGGTCTCGATGTCGAAGTCCAGTTCCTTTTCAGTCCTGACTTCTCGAAGCAGTTGAGTACAACCATCCAGATACCTGCGGTAGACCCGGCGAGCCAAATGGCGGGAGTCTGAACTCCGCAGAGACCATACCGTTAGCTCGTAGGTTGCTAGTTGCATATCACGGCTGCTTTGGAACCATCTCGCAAAGGAGCGCGTGATGTCAGCAACACCTTGGTGGAGTCCAACTTCCTGTTGGACGGTGGCGCCGACTTCTGCGAAGCCTGTACCTGTTATGGCTTCGTAGACGGCGTGAAAGAGATCTTCCTTCGTTGCAAAGCAATAGTGAAGGCTGGCAGTGGGAAGATCTGCCATTTCAGCGATCCGGCGGGTGGTCGCTCTTGCCACACCTTCCCTGCTGATTACAAGGATCGCAGCTTCCACGAACTGTCTACGGCGATAACTGATTGGTTGATGATCCTGGCGCACATCGGCCTCCTTGCCATCGCCCTTGAACCAAGTTGCGTCGATTATTTGACTTCTTTCCTCAGTGTACTTGATCAGTTGGCCATTTCTTCAGGGTTTTGACTAACGTTTCCCAATGTCCTCGGCTCGCTCCCCCGGCCCATCCAGGGGAGGGTGAGTTTGCAACTTCCGCGTTGCGACGGCCCGAAGCTCGTCCCCCTTCAGCCTCTGGCACATTCGCTATTTCTCCTCAAGCCGATGACGCCTGCCTTGGGCGGTGAGGCGAGCCTTCCCGGCATAGAAGGGATCCCGCACCGGGGTACTTGACCAAGATGGATAGCTCGGAGATGAAGGCCTCCGTTCGTGTCGTCAGGATTCCCGGGTTTGCGGGAGATTCGGCATGGAAACTTCTTGACCACGTGGCCAAGTCCGCAATAGACTCGGCCATGTGATCAACCTAGATCACGCCGACTAAGGGAAGGCCGCCATGACCAGGGATGAAGCCTATGAGCGATGCCCGCAGGGATCGTACGTAGAGTTTTACGGTGGGCAATGGCTCGTCGTTCCGTTCGCGCCGGTGAAGCAACCTCCCTTTTTTGTTTGCTTGCCGGAAAGCAGCGGGACCTCCCGGCCTTGAACTTCTGATCTGAGGTCGACACGCCCTAACGAGGCGAGAAATTGATCGACCAACCAAGCCATCTGGCCAAGTCCGGTGGCATCATTCTGAACATGGTGTCACGGCGCTAAGCCGTCCGGGGGAAGCACCACTACCCGGTTGGAGGCGTTACATTGACCATCGAGGCCATTCTGCCAAATATGGTTGGCGAGGACTTGGGGGGAACCCATAACGTTCACGACGACATACTTGCGCGAGCCGCAGCTGTAACCCGAACTTTAACTAATCTGATTCCGTGGGCGGGCTACGCCCTGTCCGGCTGGGATGCCGGTTCGGGCGACCATCGTCACGTAACACTGGCCAGCCAAGGCTACTCAGATGCTGTGTTGGATCACATGAACGGCGAATTCGTGGAGAACAATCCTGCCTTTCACCTGCTCCACCTCCGAGTGCCGCGAGCATTGAGATGGTCCGACCTTCGGCGGGATTGGAATATCGACTTTCCTGCAACGGCCGCAGCTGAGGAGTTCCTCATCCCTTCCGGATACCGTGAGGGAACCACGATGTGCTTGAGGTTGCCTGACGGGCGCTATACGGGTTCTTTGCATGTCAGCTGGGGCTCTGAAAGAGACGCGCGCGATGAGATTCGCGACATCATAGAAGGCTTCCGGCCATTACTTGCGCTCGTCTGCGACCTGCTCCGCGCTCCACAACTCAGCGTTGAGCGCATCGGACCCGACGGGCACGCGGCGTTGATATCAAGCGATGGCAAAGTGATGGAGATGCCCGGGCGATCTTTCGGGCCCCTTCTGGGCCCGGGCGGTTTGGTGCAAGGACTAGTAAAACGGCACGGCAGAAAACCTGGACGCCGGCGGTACCTCTGGGCGGGTTCCGATGGCCTCTGCCACCGAATTGACACGTTCCCATGCTACGGCGGCACTACGCTTGTGACCGAAACGGTCATCCCCTGGCCGTTTGGTCTAACATGTCGTGAGGCTCAGGTCCTGCACTTGGTCGCGAGCGGCCTGTCCAATCCGCAAATCGCGGCCTCGCTCGGCATCAGCCCACGGACCGTCTCCACGCATGTTGAGCATCTGCTGGAGAAGTTAAATTGCATTTCACGGTCCCAACTCGCGGTCTCGGCTGTTAGAGCCAACGTGCTGCTGCTCGACGAGCCCGCTACGTGACGACCCCGGCGTAAAGACCAACACGCCGAGTTCGGACACCTACAGCCCGGCTCTTTTTGAGGCAGGCGGATCCATGGTTGACGCAACGGATGCCTCTATCAAGTGTCCTGATCTAACCAGGTAATTCCCGTGTCCGGTCATCGCAAGTTGCCCCGAATTCGTGTTCGGATACGAGCCGCGCGCAGTCGCCGGCTTAGTCCAACAGGACACCACTGATGCCTTTTCCAACGTGGGTCAACTGACGTATTGCTCCTCTCTTCCCTTGGGACCAGAGTGTAATCATCGAAAGGAGCGGTAACCATGGCAGTCAAAACATCCCAGCCCGTAGACAGGCAATTGCAGGTTTATGAAAACTGGGGAAAGAACCAACGTAAAGCTATCCGGGCACTCATAACCGACAGCTTGATCGAAGAACATCGCGTCAAAGTGCTGGGTCAGCATTCCGATGATCTGGAACGAGTCCTGCAATACTTTCGCCGCCAACCCCAGGAGGGGAAGTACATCGGCGTGATGACCAAACCATGGGAAGAGTATCGGATCGGAGTGCTCTCGGGAGTGCGAGGTCAACCCGCAGAGATCCTCATGGACGAAAGGTTTCCTACCGAAGAGGCCGTTCTTCACGGCATATTTCTTCGTCGCATCCGTGACCTGATGAAGGGTGATTGATATGACCATACTGAAAGACACTTCGATACGGGGCTACGCCAACCGATTCTCCGCGGCCCCTGGCGAAACCATCGAATTTAAGGTGAGCAGCGTCAAGCCCGGTACCTACCGGGCCGACATCGTTGAACTGATCAACGGAGACATTAATCCTGAAGGCCCGGGGCTCACCGAGGTAACCGCAGCCGCACTCAATGGCGAGTACCAGGCCAGGTTTCAGGAGACCGACCCAGGGTCGTATGTCGTGGTCAATGACGGCGGACGCCTGAATCTTAGCGGCGCGTTCACGCTACACGCTTTTATCTGTCCCACCACGCCCCAGAACGAAAACCAGATCATTATGGGTCGTTTCTCGGAACTGGACAACGCCGGGTATGCATTGGCCATCCAGCGGGGCAAATTGTCTCTCCTCATTGGAGATGGCGAAAAGACCTCAGTCTTCCAGAGCAACTCCCCACTTCATCGCAAATGTTGGTACTCCGTCGCAGTGGGCTATGACCCAGAATCACGCCACGCGACTCTGTACGTTCGCTCGGTGGTCAACTCCGTGAACAGCCTTTTGTCGCCGATTGTGCCCATTACTGGTGAGGGAGATACGGAAGGAACTCTTGAGGCAACCCCTGCAGAAAGCGGTGGTCCGTTCGTGATCGCGGGTTGCCCTGTTTCAAGTACGTCATCAACCATTGACTCTCATTACAACGGAAAGATCGACTCCCCTAAAGTTTGGGAAAGGGTATTGTCCGTTGGCGAGCTGGACTCGATTACCAACGGTGGTGCTCCGTCCACCGCTGGTCTCGTCGCCCACTGGGATTTCAGTGATGGCATAGGTCCTGATGGAATCGCTACAGACCAAGCATCGGATATCGGTCCGTTCAACCTGCATGGTGAATGCGTCAACTTCCCTGCGCGGGCGATGACCGGGTGGAACTGGCAAGGCCGTGAAGAAAACTTCGCTCATGCGCCACACGAGTACGGGGCAATCCACTTCCACGATGATGACCTGGAGGATTGTCGGTGGGATACCGACATCGCATGGCAGATTCCCGAGGACTTCCGTTCAGGTATCTATGCCCTGAGACTTGTCCAGGAAGAGGCCGAGGACTGGATCCCCTTCTTCGTCCTCGCCCCGCGCGGCACGGCGACAGCCCGAGTGCTCATGCTCGTTCCCACTACCAGTTACTTGGCCTACGCCAACGAGCACTTCAATGACATTTCGGTCGCGCAGTCCATCTTTGGACGCACTGCGATCATCAATGAGCTCGATTTCTGGTTGCATGAACACAATGAGTTCGGTCTCTCCACTTACGACACCCACACGGATGGCAGCGGCTGCCACTACTCGTCGTACTTGCGTCCTATTGTCAATCTGCGGCCGCAATTCCGTACGGCATCCGGCGGTCCCTGGCAATTCCCCGCTGATCTCCACCTTTCAGCCTGGCTCCATGCACAAGGTATCGAATTTGATGTAGCAACGGACCGCGAGCTGCATGATGAAGGCGCCGAACTGCTGAAGCGATACAAAGTCGTTCTCACTGGGTCGCACCCGGAATACTATTCGGGGCCAATGCTTGATGCTTGGGAAAGCTACCTGGCGTCGGGCGGAAGGGGCATGTACCTGGGCGCCAACGGTTTCTACTGGATCGCGAACTGGCACCCAGAGAAACCGCACCTCATGGAAGTTCGCAAAGCCGAGTTTGGTTCCCGCGCCTGGCAGGCAGAGCCTGGCGAATATTATCTTCAGACCAATGCTGAGCGCTCTGGTCTGTGGCGTGGCCGGGCTCGCCACCCGCAAAAGGTATTTGGGACCGGGTTCACATCAGAGGGTTTCGACGAGTCCACGTACTACGTCCAGATGCCGGACGCCCGCGATCCGCGGGCCGATTTCATCATGGAGGGCATTGCCCCTGATGAGAAGATCGGTGATTTTGGTCTCGTTGGTGGCGGCGCAGGAGGAAGTGAGCTCGACCGGTACGATCTGTCGCTAGGCACTCCACCCGAGACCTTGCTTCTTGCGTACAGTGAGGGCCACTCGGACAACTATCCAAGAGTGGTGGAGGAAATCCTCTTTAACATCCCCATGGTGGGTGGAACCATGGATCCGAATGTACGGGCTGACATTACCTACTTCACCACCAAGGAAGGCGGTGGCATGTTCTCCTCCAGTTCCATCGCCTGGTGTGGCTCCCTACTGGAGAACAACTGCGACAACAATGTCTCCAGGATGACCGAGAACGTCATACGCAGGTTCATGTCGGACGAACCCTTACCATCGCTCGACCAAGAGTAGCTCTTTAGCATCAGGCTTTGGGGCCGGGGGCCACGCAGACTTGCGAGCACCTCGGCCCCAAACAAACCATTTGTCCTGAACTCGCCAGATACCAGCACCTCAAACGACGTCGGATAGTTCGGCGTGCCCTGTTTCAACCTCATTCGAGCATTGGAGGGAAAAATGCGAGAAGAAGACCAAAACCCGCATATCCACCGAGGCATGCCCGACACATCGGAGCACCCGAGACTGTGCCAGTCGAGCGACTCCGCCCGAGAGAATCCCAGCATTGTCAATCCCGAATGCGGCGGCGAAACTTGCCCGGGCATCTGTACTTCATCACCGGCGAGACGCGTCACCGTTCAAATTACAACTAGGAAGATTCTTGACACCTGAACCGCAAGCCATGTCGGGAGAAGACAAACGTCGCCCCCCAGGCCCAAGTAGGCATAGGCACAATTCTGAGCCTTCCCACACAAAGATTGCAACCTACAGGTTTGACGTCGAAACCGCGTCGCAGCTGGATCACGAACTCTCCTCGATAATCGAAGCGGAACTGGAAAAGGCAAACCGCAATCATCTTTGCGGTCTCACCATCACCCGGCACGACAGGCAAACGTTTACCCTAACAATCTGTGGAAATGTGTCCCCGTGGGAAGTGCGGGAGAATGACGCCTGGACCAAGGCTTCGAGTGTGTAATAGCCGCGGTTTGTGGGCGGATGGAGCACAACTACAAGCTGCTGCTGACCAGTGGCAGGAACTGCTGCAAGCTACTTGGCCAGGGCGGACTGAGGTTGCATATGACGGTCCCCGTTTCCTCCGGGAGACCGATCACATCCGCAACGGTCCCTACTGCGGCTCGCTCCTCCGGCACACATTCCAACGCTCCTCCGATCAGGTGCCGCCAGGAACTGACCGGCGTCTTTAGAGGAAGATCATGACAAACGAAACCATCAACACAGCGGACCTTTACGATGAACGGGGAGAAGACCTCCAGTCCCTCGCCATCCAATTTCAGTCGCTGGGCGGAAAAATTCACTTTGCGGGACCGGCCAGAACAGTCCGTTGCTTCGAGGACAACGCGCTTCTCAAATCTGTCGTATCGTCCCCCGGCGACGGTGCCGTCCTCGTCGTGGACGGAGGTGGATCGGTTTCGAAGGCACTAATGGGCGACATGATCGCCGAAATCGCGGTGTCCAATGGTTGGTCCGGGGTGGTCATCAACGGCGCCATACGCGACCGTGAAGCAATTTCCAGCCTTCCAATCGGGGTGAAGGCATTGGGCAGCAATCCCAGGAAGAGCACAAAAGCAGGCACAGGCGAAGCTGATATTGAACTCAACCTCGAGGGCGTCGTAATCAGGCCAGGAGCCATGGTGTATTGCGACCCTGACGGGATTTTGGTGGAGCGCTGACCGCTGAGGAATCAGACGAAGCGAACTGCCACGTTATGAAAAGCCACACCCCAACCGGACGTCAAGCAGCAAGGAATGGAGCGTCAGAATAGGGTCCGAAAGGCAGTTCCTGCACCGGCCCAGCGCACAGCCTTAGATTCAAACCTGACAGCCGGGCCTCCAGAGGCTCCGCGGGAAGCATCTTTCAGCGGCGCAACGGACTGTTGGGGACTCTGCGACAGCTTTACTGCTCTCACCACTCCCAGAACGCATGCAGAATTTGACCAAGGATGAACCCTAGCGGAACACAAGCCCAAGTCATCGGTGACTGCCAGTTTTGGATAACCTGCACCACCACCACTCCCAGCCCGAGAATCATCCCAGTCGATGAAAAACCGTTAACCAATCGTGCGCGTGGTGTGGCATGCGGACCAAGCGCAAGGCGAACGATCAAGGACAAGAACCACGCAACGGCAAGGACAATGAGGAGCCATCTGTAGAGAGTCCAGGGGCCGTCACCCGTAGTCGATCCTGTCTCGGTTTGGAAGAACACGATGGAGCGAATTTGCGGGGAAAGGAGCGACGCGAAGGACCCGACTACCGGTGTCAAAAGCCATATGACTGTTAGGGGACCTAGGCCAAGGAAGTAGGTTCGGACGTCTGGCCAAATACTGTATCTAGCCCCCTTGCTAGCCGGACGGACCGCGGGTCTTGCGGGTGGTCTGGTGGGCTGCGAAGCCGGCGAGTGGCCGGTCTGCTTGGCGTACTGTTGGCGTAACGCGTTGAGATCAACGTTCTTCATAGGATCCCCCACTGCAGAGTCTTCACTTGGCGTCCTCCGAGTCGTTGTTCTCTGCGTCCGTGGATTCGAGTGTGTCCGTGAGTTCTTCGGCCGTCTCGTAGGTCATTATGAAATCAACAGGAGCCTCGTCTGCCCTGTCGCTATCAATAGCGCTGATTACCTCGGACAGGGCGAAGACCAGGCTGGGGTCTGAATCCACTCGCCCGTTTTCGTCTACTTCATGACGGGAGAAGGTGTCAGCGGGAATATCTATCTGGAAGACATCTCGAACAACTCCGTTAGAGGCCTCTTGCAGATCCGCAACTGTAACTTCGAGCTGGGTTTCACCGCTATTGGCTGCTATCCATTCATCGTCCATCTGACGTCCGGAGGTCGTGGCCCTCATATACGGTTCGTGCGACGTTCCCCACCCTATCGTCTTGTCCTCGGCGAAGTGGGGTGTCATGTGTTCATCCAGAAACACCTTGTCTATGCCCTGGGGTTTCGATCCGGTCGTATGCTGATCGACGAGGTGTCCCCCATCGATGACCTCCACGTATCCTGACGATATCGCTTCACCTATCTCGCCTGCTTCCTTTGCTGATTCCCAAGCGGGATGAGTTGCAACGAATTCGGCAAGGTCCTCTACTTGTTGGCCGATGCTTTTCGCGGGCTCGTCCTTCACAAACCCTCCTAGATCGTGACTTCTACGAGTGGGGAAGTTTCTTTGAGGGTTTCGTTGAGGGTGACGAGCCATGCTCCCAGCGCCAGCGTGGTCGTCGCAGGGTCGATCCCAGGGTCAAGGTCAACAGATGTCAAAGCCACTCGCGATCCGGCTTGATGTGTGCTGATGGTTGCGTGAAGGGTGGCATTTAGTGCTTCACCGATCCAAGCAAACACATCGACAACTGTTTGTACTTTGTCCTGGTTGTCGGGAACGAGAAGAATCGTAGCGGTAGGCACCGCCTGCGCGATGTCCTGACTCCCAAGAGACGGTGAGTCGCCATGGGCGGCGAGATGCTGGTCCTCTTGTGTTATAGATCGTTCTGTAAGTACCGGGGCCCGGAGGATTTGCGGACGGGATAGTCCGGCCCCTGCAATTCCAAGAATGAGTAGGTCTTGGGCATTGAAGGGAGATTCAGTTAGTGCTGAACCGCGGACTTCCAAATTTGGCATGGCCTGCTCAAGGATGGCCGTTGCGCTAGGCGCCTGTGTCCAACGGAGATGTGCGCTTGAGGTTGCTCCTTGGGATGCGTCATGCGAGGGGACTTCACCGCGGATCAGGCTGTAGATAACATCTCGCGGATCCTGACCGAACAGATCGGCGAACATGGGTATCACGTCGGAGTACTCCGTCAGCAGGTCTGACAAGAGTTTTTGACCTCGTGCTCGCTCGGCGAAGTGTTCAGAGGGGTGTGCGACTGACCATGCGGACACTCCATAAATTTCCCCGGCAATCCGGTCAGTTTCAGCTCTGCTTATCGTGCGGCGCTGGTGAAGTTCGGATTCAAGACTTTGTCGTGCGAACTCCAAGCCCGATGCCACATTGAACAGTGCTTCTTCTTGCCTAGATTGTTCGCTCGCGACTCGAAATCGACGGCGGACATCTTCGATGGCTTCTTCGGTAGCATCTCTGGAGAAATTGACGTTGAGAACGTCAATGATGCTGAGTAGCCCTTTGGATGAGCCCGTTTGCAGAAGCCCCCGTGCGTCGGTGGCGGCATGAAGCGTGCTGTGGTCGAGGTGACCGGTCGCACCTCGAACCAGGACTTTAAAGTCAGCGCGAAGCGACGCCGCGGCAGCCGATATGTAATTAGCCGGGTCTACACCATAGGTGCGGACAACCTCATGCAAATGGCCTGGGTGAACACCCCAAACTGGACGGGCTTGAAGGTCTGCTTCAACAGCTACGCGGGTTCCATCTTCTAAAGCGACGTCCAAGTCCTGGAGCGACACCGTAAGTGGAGAAGACTGAAAAAGCAGATATTGCAAGTTTCCCCATGAGGGGAGAGCCTTGTCTTGATCAAAGAGGAGCCGCCAGATGCCACCGGCTCGGCCGGGAGTGCGGACGCTCCAGAACTGTCCATTCAGCAGTATTGCGGCAATGTACCCCTCGGGAACGTCGAGGCGACGACCTTCAATGGGATGCGGTCCTGATACGAGCGTTTCCAGAGCCATGGCTATTCCTTTCCTGCCGCGCTTGCACGTCTCTTGTTAATGACCGACATGACTAATGAATCTGTGACTTCGAGAGCTATTCGCTGACTAACGGCAGAAGTACGACGATCCGCTGCGTGGATCGTCGTCAGCGCCTTTGCGGCTGAGCAGTACAACCCGACCCGCAATTGGGCTGGCGTTTTAGTTCCAAAGGTGCTGGGCGCTGCCTCCGTGAGAATTGACCGTAGAACCCTCAAAGCTTGGGACCGAAGAGCAGGTTCATATCCGCTTCGTCCCGCGTCAGGTGCTCCCGAACCGAGTTGTAGCTCTGTGATTTGTGCCTTTTCTGCCAGCGGAAGCCACGCTCTACCTTTGCATGGTTCAGGGCATTGGGAACACCAGATTCTCTCGGGGGGAAGCTGAGGCACGACTTCGTTTGCACGATAACTAGGTGGCCTGACACCGTGGTTATGCGACCGCCCCTGATTTCCCTCTGCTTGGACGAGTACCTTCGTCGCCCTGTGGTGTCCGCTGGCATGGACTGCCAGTACCTCGGCACGCTGTAAGGAAGCAATCTCCACGTGATCGACCCCTCCCATTGCGCCAGCAACAATTTGGATTGTTTCGACTGTATTGAGGCGGTGACTAATGCGAGTAGGAAACAGGTCGAAGACAACCTCGGGGAGCTGGTTCGGTAGCTGCGTCACAAGCGCATAAGCCTGGCCAAAAGCCCTTTGCGTGGCCAACGCCTGAGCCAACGACTCGGCAGCAGCTGCATTGCCTCGACGAAGTAGCATGTGGGCCTCTTCGAGCACTGCGATGTGGCATTCACTTGCGGGGTTTGCCCTCCTGTAGGCAATCAGGCCGGCGAGTATCAGGCTGAAAGTGATGTCACGGGATTGTGGGTCCGCGCAGTTTCGGAGGCTGATAACTGTGGGAACGGAAAGGAGTTCGTCCCAGTTAATGCCGGCGCTCACTCCACCGGAAAGTATTTCCGCGTTAGCACCAGTCATAAGCGAATCCAGTCGCGAAATAAGTGATGCCCTGAGGTTTCGCGCGGTTTCTCCACCCATGGATTTATCGTGCACAGTCGCTAAAATGCGCTGATACAGATTGGCCATAGTAGGCCATCCTGTTTGCGCGTCACTGTGGTGGTGCCAGTCATCGTAGACGTCCGCGAAGGCCCTGCGCATGACTGCAGCGCCCAGAGGAAAGGCGTCAGAGAGACCACTGACAGCATCAAAGCAGTCACCAAGGACGGCTGCATAGGCCAATGGGCTGACTCCAGCCGGAACGTGAAGCGGGTTTATCCTCACGCCGTCCTGGCCCAAAACCAGGTGGCGTATTGGACTAAGTTGCCCGTCCCTATCGGGGACGAGCATGTCTGCGTAGTCGTCTTTCTCTGGGTCGATAACCAGGAACGGAATTCCGAACTCCTGCCAAGCCTGGGACAAGATAGTGCGCATAGTGGTCGACTTGCCGTACCCCTGTAGCCCCGTCAGCAGGAGATGTTGGGTTAGGTCCTGAATTGGAAGACTAAAAGTGCTGCCGCTTGGCGTACGGCCGATTCGCAGCGCCTGGCCTGATCCTGATGCAAAGTAATCCGCGCTGCTCACGTGACGACGCGGTACAGCTAGAGACATCGACGGTGACATCACCGGCAACGGGATCAGGGTGGCGGCTATTTCGGGCGTTGTTATTGAACCTGAAACCATAGCGTTGATTTGCCCCTCTACGGCATTGCTCTGCCAGTCGACCGGCTGTGTGGATGGCCGAGGCGTTAGCCTTTGGGTTCCGTTTGTGCCACGCCTGTAGCAGTACTCAAGTATGCGTTGCGCTTCGGTATTCGCCAGCAAATAGAAACGAAACTGCACAGTTGGCGCACCAGAGGCGAGTCCGTGGAGCCAATCCCCTGCGCTCTGCCGCTGTTCGGGGACCAAGCGTCGCGATCGATTTTGAATTCTAAGTCCCCGTTGCTCCAGCCTGTCGACCCGGCGGGCGGCAGCTCCCAGTATGCTCTGGGATGTTTCGGGGTGTGAAATAAGTGTTGCGACAGTGGTGGCGTTATTGCTACTTGCTAACTGTTCGGCTGCCGTCGCCCAGAAGTTGTTGGCCTCCAGCCAATGCCCGACCAAACTTTCGGTAGGTAGACCCTGGCTCTTGGGAGTGAGTTCCAAGAATCCATCAAGTGGTGGTGGTGTTGTTTCTTTCCAGGGTTCGACGCCGAGGTACCGGCTCAAGGTGGACTCACTTGTTGGCAGGTCGGGTGACAGGGTGTTCCTGAACAAGGTCGCCCGTAAACTATTGTTGCCGAACGTCGCAACCACGACCAAGCATTCACCACGTTGAAGTCGCGCAATTTCGGACTGAAGGCTATGGTTGAAACCTTGCCGGATCCTGTCAACCGGTGCTGGTCCCCCGGCAGTAGCGGAGAGCACTTCCTCAGTTTCGGGAAACCATGAGACTGAAGCCTTCCACCATGTTCCCTGGCGCCGGGAAATGCTGAGATCCTTCAACCTTATGAGCCTAAACTTCGGCTGAGAACGCTTGTCACGGCATTCTTTAGACTTGCGAATCCGCCGCTTGCGGGTTTCAAACGGTTAGATTCGTACGGGTCGCGCCGAGTTTCCCCGCAAATTACACATTCGTCTCGAGCCGTGACATTCATCCACGCCGACTGATGACTGATTTGACCAGCAGCGTCAGCGAGTAGCTGAGGAAAGAGCCAATAATCAGGCATCATCGAGAAGACACCGTAAGTAGATCCCTCCGAAAGAACGCGCTGCGTAAGAGCGTGAGCTGCGCACTCGGGATCCTCTTCAAGAAGCCCAAGGCCGAGTTTCACGGCCGCTGACGCTAGATGATGGATGTCGGCGAGCAGGCCAGGCTCTGCTTCTAGGCGGTTCGTACCATAGTTGGGGGACGCCAGCTCAGGTTCAGCGCCTGCCGTGCGAATACCGGCAGTACAGCAGTCCCAGCACGGTGTCATGGAAGTGGAGATGATGATCTCGCCGCCGCTTGCCTTGCGATATAGCCCGGGAAAGAGAGCGGGCTTTTTGTGCCAGTAGGCTAGGTGAGCTGCCAGGTACTGTGCGTTGTTGTCGTCCGTAGCTGCAATGACGAGGTCAGTGAAGTCAAACATCGACATGAGGGCGTCGTCATCAACGTCGCCGAGGGCATTATGTACCGTTTCGACGAGAGTACTTCCCCCGATCTCTCTAACTCTCCTCAGAACCGCCTCTACCTTAGGTGAACCGACATCCCGCGCAGTGAATAGAGACCTACCAATGTTATGCGCCTCGACTAAATCGGGATCGACTACTGTCAGGTGAGACACGCCAGCCCGTGCCAGCATTTCTGCCACATATGATCCAACTGATCCGGCGCCAATCACAAGAACTCGCTTGTGTGAAAGGCTACGGCTCAGAAGGCCCTGCGAACGGGCGAATAGATCTTCTACTTCAATGTTTGCGCTTTGTCCAATCGCGGCTCGAAGGGGAGCAGAAGCAGGACCTCTGGCTGCATCTTGCGCGGACTTACGATCGATCCTGGAAAGAGCGACGGATAAGCGCATATCCTCCTGGAGAGCGAGATCCCAGGACAGCGGAGCACTTGTTTGGTCGTTCAGTACCAGAACAGGCGCGGTTTTGGGGTAATCCATCCCAAACAGAAGCAAGAATGAACCTAAGGGCTCGCTTGTTGCCTCGGTGGCTAAGTACATGTGGCCGGCGCTATTGATCAACACCGGGGAGGTAGAGGTAGCGATATCTGCATTTTCTAGACTTGCCATCAAAGGCATCACGTAGGGACGCTCGGCACTCAAGGTGGCACTCCTTGAGAAGGATGGCTTGGCTACAAAAATAGAGTAGCGCGCCCCTGCATAGCTGAACTCATGATTCCTCAAGGGACTGGCGACGTCATGAGTCACAATGGGAGCGATATAAACGTCCATGTGCGGGTTATTGCGGAGCGTCTCTGTGTATTCGCTGATGTCCTGAGGCGAGGGATGCGGCATCCCATGTGGGTGAGAATGCGCTATCCCTTTGAACTGGGAGAGACCCCTGCTTTCGGATTCGGCAATGGCATCCAATAACCATTTGGAGTTGTGGTATACGACGCCGCTAGTCTGCGCCCCTGCATCATGAATGAAATCCGTGATGACCGGGATCCCGCTAGCGCCAATCAAGGCGCCACCCTGTTCAGGCGTGCGCGTGCCCAGGGCATCGTGCATCTTCCGAAGAGCAAGATCGGTAATAGTAAGCATGAGATCCCGCCCCTAAAGGTTGTTAATGGAGAAGGGAAACGGGTGGCCTTTCATGTGAATGCTCATGCCGTTAGCCCACAAGACAGACTTGGAGAAGGCTTCTTCGAGAGTAGGTTGGCCATTGCCCGGCGAGTCACTCAGACAGATATGACCATCGGAGTACAAGTGCGAGTTGTGGGCGTTGAAGCGGCCCTCGATAGTAGGCGAAATCAAGATGGCTTTCCACTTGCTTCCGGCGTCATATATGAGGATGTCGAAGCGGTCGCCGAGTTCGGTATGAACAGGGAATGCCCAGCCTCCTATTCCACCAGCTTCCACCCACTGCGTCTGAACTGGGAGTTTATTGCGGACCAATTGGCGTTCTGTAGCGGAAGGTTGTGGAACACCCGCGAAGGTTCCTTGTTGCACCTTGGATGTGTGGTTCTCGTCTACAACTTCGCCCATGACGATTTGTGCGTCCCGGGTGACGGATACCCGCCGGCTTGGATCGCTTGGGTAGGCATCCCCTCGCCGCTGGGATTCGTGCACGGCGTCTCTTAGGGCATTGAGGTCAATCTGTGTCTTAAATACCCCGGGGTGCACACGAGATATCGGTCGAACTACTTGCTGGAAACTCTCGGCATAAACAACTCGCGACACGGGCAGCTCCTCGCAAACGTCCAATGATTCTGGATCATAGCACCGGTTAGCCCGTGAAATTCTAGATGATGGATTGAATTGACTTGACTTTCGCCTCCTGAGCCATTTGTTACTTAAAATCTCCAAGAAACGGCTCGAGTTGGCAAACTTTGGGACGCCGACGTCGCCGTCTTGATTGCTATCTCGAATTTCGCGGCGCTGAACGGGTAGCGCGGAGCGCCCGCAATGAGCCTGTTTCAGAACAGCCCTGGGGGCGGTTCCTCGCAGGGTAGTGGGGCGAGTTTTGAGCGGTGGCCGTCATCGGGGGTGCAGCCTTTGAATGGCCCGTCTGTTGAGAGCAGGACGGACATGTGGTGGTCTGCGTGGTCGCGCCACCAGACGCTCATCCCTGTGGTTCCGTCCAGGCGCAGGAATTCCCAGGCCCGCCAGAGCGCTTCGAGCCGACTGATGGCCTCGGCGTGTTTCCACCATTGCGGGCACCAGGTCACCCCGCCCTGGACGTTGAGTTGCCGCCGGTAGCTGGTGGCCAGCTTGTTGCTGACGAATTCGGCGACGTTCGGGTAGAACAGCTCAGGAATTTTCGGCTCATCCTCAGTCGGCTCACTGGCGGGTGCGGCGTCGTCGAGCTCGTCGTCCCACTCCCCCAGGCCCTCACTCATGGGAGGCACCTGCGGCGATCCACCGGTTCCCGGCTGCTGCGGTGGTGGGCTTGTTGGTGGGGTCGTGTGCGGTGATGGAGTCTCGTACTGCTTCGGCGTGGGGGCCGTTCATCCAGGGCACGGTTTCTAGGAGTGCTGCGGGGGCGCCGGAGGCGAACATGATGGCTCGGCCGCGGGGGAACGCTGCCAGGTCGGAGACGTCGAGGGTGCGTTCTTTGCGGTCGTCGTCGTGGCTGTAGGAGGTGCCTTGTTTGGAGCGGCTTCTGGTCATGTTGGAGTACCGGTACTCCCCCACGAGCTGGGCGAGTTCGTTGAGGAATTCGGCTTCGGCGACGCCGCCGCCGTAGACCTTGATGTTGGAGGCGGACCAGAGTTTGCGCATCCCGTCGCGGCCCCAGACTTCGACTCCTTGGGACCAGGACTGGAGGATGGTCATTAGGACGATGCCTCGGGAGCCGTAGTGGCTGTAGAGGTTGGGCAGTTCACGCCATCGGCAGACGTTGGCTGCTTCGTCGAGGACGCCAACCATGGGTGTGGTGAGCCGGCCGCCGGGTGAGTGGACGGCGAGTTCTTCGGCGGCCTCGACCGTGGCCACCGTCAGTGCGGTGACGAGGGGGCCGGCGGTGCCTTTGCCTTCCTTGGACAAGCTGTACAGGGTGCCTCTGGAGCGGACAAATGCTGCGGGGTCGAACTGGGGCCGGGTGCCGTTTTCTCCTTGGGGTGTGACCCATTGGGCGACCTGGCGGTTGGTGAGGCAGGAGGCCATCTGCAGGGCCGTTCCGTACACGCCGCCGCGTTGCTTCTCGGGGGCGTTAATGACGCCGCCGACGGCGTTCGCGGTCTGGGTGAAGCCGTGGGCTTTGAGGATGTCCACCGCTTCGTCGTCCGCGGGGCGGGTCAGCCAGGTATGTACCTGCGTGATTGGGCGGCCGTCGAGGGCGGCGGCGAGCAGGAGACCGGCGAGGAGATCCTGGCCGGCGGGGTCGAAGTAGGCGTCCGTTTTGGCGTCCGGGCCGCGGGAGCCGGCGGCGAAGTGGTCTGCCAGGCGGGCGGCTTTCACTTCGTCGGTGACGTAGGAGAGGGGGTTCCACCACCAGGAGGGTTCTTCGATTGCGACGGATTGCGGGTCGAAGACCCAGACAGGGCCTTCGGCGGCGCGGACGTCGCGGGTTCCGTCGACGATGTCCCGCTTGTTCGAGGTCACCAGGGCGGCGCCGGGGGCGGCGAGGATGGCCGGGATCGCCCGGGAGGTCGTTTTGCCGGTGCGGGGTCCCCAGATGTCGATGTGCATGTCTTCCCAGGAGCCGTAGACCATTTGCCCGCCCAGGACGGTCTTGCCGACGGGGACGCCGGGTGAGCCTTTGACGCCGAGGCGTTCGGCGGTGGCCGTGGCACCGCGCAGGCTTAGGTCGCGCAGGTCGCGGCCTTTGGCCATGTGCTGGGCGGCGGCGTCCACGCGGGAACGCTTGGCGCCTCGGCGCAGCACTGCACGGAGTACCAGGATGGCCAGGATGAGGGCGAGGGTGCCGAAGCCGGTCAGGAGCCAGGTAGCGGCCGCAGGCCAGGTGACCTTGTGCGAGATGAGGCCGAAGACCAGTTCGAACGGGTTGATCGGCAGCGTCTGTCCGTCACCGGAGAGCTTCGATCCGAGGTGCACGGCGCCGGCCACTGAGCCGACACCAATGCCCACGATGGCGATGGCGATCCAGAGCAGGATCGTCTGGGGGTCGAGTTGGGATCGTTTGCCGCTGTTGGGGGCGCCCATCAGTTCTGCCCTTCGCCGGTGTTGCCGATGGTCCAGCGTTTGTTGGTGTCGTGCAGTTTCTCTTCGACGCTGGTGAGCTTGAGGGCGACGGGGATGCCGGGTCTGCCGCCGACTTTGAAGAGGAATTTGCCGAGGCCGGGGCGGACGCGTTTGCGGGATCCGCCGACGTCGGTCCATGATCCCGGGTCGGCCCAGGAGATGAGCCGGGCTTGTTCGGCCCGGGAGAGGGTGACGGCTTTGTTGAGCTTTTCCATTTCGGCTCCGGGCAGGGCGCCGCAGACGACCATGCCGGAGCGTTCGACGAAGCCGCGGGCTTTCATCCGTTCGGATTCGGTGGGCAGGGCTTCGAGGTCACTCATGGTGTGCGTGATCATGGCCTGCCCTACACCTTCCGTGCGGTTCAGGCGGGTGAGCGAGTCGACCCGGTCGACCATGCCTTCCCCGGAGCGCAGCGCCCGCCAGAGTTCGTCCATGACGACGAAGTAGTTCCGCCGTGGCTCCAGGCCGGCGTCGGCCAGGGTGTGGGCGACCTGCACGGTGGCGAACCCGGTGGACCAGCAGGCCAGCAGGCAGGCGGCCTGGATGTCGCGTTGGGTGTCGGAGATGCCGGAGAGGTCGAAGACCACGGGTTTGGTCAGGTTCATCGGCTGATCGGTGGGCTGGGAGAACATGTCCGAGAACCGGCCCGACCCGTTGAGGGAGTACAGAGACTGGCGCAGCTGGTCGGTCGCATCTAGGTAGCGGCTCATGTCGCCCCGGTCCAGGGCGATCGCCCGCAGCTCGTCGGGGGCGTCTTTGATGACCTCGATCAGGTCACCGATCAGGGGCACCCGGTCCAGGCGCTCGTCCAGGATGTGCAGGGCCCGGTCGATCAGGGATTCCTCGTGGGCACTGGGCTTGGCATTCCTGACGATGGTGATCAGCGCCGTGATCATGTTGAGGCGCCGGTTGTGCGAGTCGGCCATCAGCTGTTCGGCCAGCTTCTCCGCCTTCACCGCTGCCGCGTGAAGCTCTGCGGCCGCGGCCTGATCGGTGGCCCTGTCAGCGGCGGCACGGTGCTCTTCGGCTGCGGTGAGCAGCCTCGCGGCTGCGCCGGTGGCTTCACCCGGGTCCAGGACGTTCAAGTGGCCGCGGCCGGGGCCGAGGCTGATGACCTGGCCGCCAAGGGCTTCGATGAGGTCAACGTAGTCCGGTTTCAGGTCACCGAGGATCAGCGGGTTGATGCCCCGGCCGGCCAGGCCCAGGACGATGTGCCGGACCAGAGTGGACTTGCCGTAATGCGGCAGCCCAAGGACGAACACGGAGGGGTTGTTGATCATGCCGTGCATGAACCAGCTGATCGGATCGGCGCCGAAAGGCGCTCCGGTATCAGTGTGAACGCCGATCGGCACGCCTAGGATCGGGGTGCCGGACCCGCCCACGAACGGCCACAGACCGCAGACCTGGACCGAGGTTGCCCGCCATTCATCGGCTGCCGTGACGTAGACAGCTTCGCCCTGGCCGCGGCCGCGCCAGCCCCGCAGGCCCGGCTGGCGTGACACCGCAGGCTTGGCGGCTGGGGTGGGTGTGCGCTGGGGGGTCGTACGGCTTTTGAACATCACATGGCCTCGCGGATCTCTTCGGGAACCCTCAGGTGCTTGGGCAGAACCAGCCCCAGCGGCAGGGACGCGGCGAACGCCGAATCCTGGGACCCGTAGGCGCGCCGCAGCAGCAGCCTTGCCGACGGACCGAGGTTGCCCTCCACTACCGCGACGGCGTCATCCACGTCGCGGGCGGACAGCACCGTGGCGGTAACCACCATGCCGAAGTTGACCAACCCGGCGCCCTTGGCTTCCTCGGCCGCGGTGGCCTGCGCCGCCCGGGCGTCGACCAGGGCGCGGGCAGTGGGCCGGGTCGTCGAGGAAGCCCGGGTCAGGGCGTTCGTCTGGTCGGACTCCACGATGGCGGCCGCACGCCCGGCCTCGATCGGCCGGTACAGCAAGGTGACGCGCTTGCGGGCGATCTCCCCGTGCGGTGCGACCAGCCGGGCCAGCGCGGATGCGAGGATGTGGCCGCGGGGCGCACCCGTCATGGTCCAGGACACCGAGTGCCCGGAGTCGTGGCGGTAGCCGTCCCACTCGGCCTGGTGGGCGGACGGGCCGACCTCGCTCCAGTCAAGGTCAACGGGGGTGCCCTGGTAGTGGGCTTCGTCGATGAGCCGTGCCGCTGCAGGGTCGTACGCGACCCGAACGACCTCACACAGTTCCTGGGCGTCCAACGGAGCGCACGCACCGGCGCCGGTGGATTCCAGCCGCTCGGTCAGGCTGGGAAGACGGGAGGCGAGATCCTTGGCGATCTCGTCGGCGGTGCGCCGCTTGCCGCCTGCCCGGGCGGCGGCGCTGAATGTCAGCGCGACCCACGCGCGGATCGTGGCCGACCCTTGCGGGTAGGTCGCCAGAGCCTCCCGAAGCATGGCCTTGGCGATGTCCGGGGCGTCTTCGTGGATGTTCGATTCAACTTCCCGGCGCAGCCGCGCCCCGGAATCGGGCGCGGTTTCGACCGTGACGGAAGCGGCCACGACGGCAGGTTCATTCGACAATGAGGCCAGCCAGCCGCCCCAGTTCGCCACCCAGGCATCAATCTGCTCCGGGTCCACCAGTGAAGCCCCGTCGGGCTGGGTGCCGAAGACCACGGTGTAGTGGGAGGTGGAGGGGAGGTGGATCAACGCGAACGGACGATCATAGGAGTCGGTGAACTCGTACAGCTTGGAGCCGGCAGCGATCCCCGGAAGCTGGAACTCACCCCACGGTGTCAGCCCCAACGGTCCGGAGCGATAGATGTTGGCCTTCCTGCGCCGCGCCGAGCGGAACGCCAGGCGTGCGAAAACCCGCTCCCCTACTGACTTGTTGTGTTTGTCGGTCACCGAGACGGCGGACAGCATCACGCCGAGAATGAGCAGCGAGACCAAGCCGGGGAACCAGCCGCCGACGAAGAGACAAATCACCGTGATGATCAGCCCAACAAAGAGTCCTGCCGTGGCCAGTCCGCCAAGGGTGCCGATACCGGCCTTACGCGGCCGCCGCCAGTTGCCGTAGGTCGGTTCCCTGTAGGTGTTCTCAATAGCTGCCATGTCAGGCACCCCCCGTGGATTCGTCGCTCATGTCCTTGATGGCCCCGGAAGCCGCTTGGCCTGCTTCGACGCCTTTCTGCGCGGCCAGGACCGCTACACTGCCTGCACCCGCCGCAGCTGCACCACCGGCCGCCGCTCCACTACCCGTAGCGGCACTGCCGGCGCCGGTTGATGCTGTCGGGCCGGTTCCTGGTTGCGCACCCGTGGCGCCCGAACTTCGGGTTCCGTTCCTCCCTGCCGTACCGGAGCTTCCCGCTGTTCCCTGGCTTCCTGTTCCCGAGGGGCCCTGCGATCCGGGGTTGTGGCTTGATGTGCTGTGGGTGCTAGTTGAGCTGGTGGATGGGCCGCCGCCTCGCCCGGCGCTGCCCATGCTGATGGCGCCGGAAGCCAGTGCGCCGACCGTTCCAGCAGCCACCGCTCCACCGCCGCCGGTGACAGCACCGACCATGGGAGTGACGAACCGCATGAGTGCCGGCATTGCGAACAACGCGATCACCATCAGGGCCAGGCCCGTGACCGTTGACAGGAGTGCAGAGCCAAAGTCCTTGCCGTCACCAGCGTTGCCGAAGATCTTTGTGCCGCTGAGTTGGAAGGCGGTGGCGTAGATGATGGCGGCTGCGGGCTTGTAGAGAATGAAGGCGATCAACCAGGCCGTGCACTTCTGGAACCAACCCCTGCCAGCCTCGGTGTTGGTAAACGCTGCGGCCGTGGGGAAGATGCCCGTCAGGATGACGAGCAGGCCACCGCGGATGATCATGAGCACGATCTGTATGACGGAGGCCAGAATCGCGATCAGCCCCAGGAGAATGATCATGATCGCCCCGATGGGGCTGGTGGCCGACAGGGCCAGCATTGCCGTGATGTTGTCGTTGAACGACGTGCCGTCCGTGGAGTTCTTGATGATCCAGGCAGAGAACTGATCCGCGGCGACCGTCAGAAGGCCGACTGCAGCGACACCCGCGCCGGAGACGATAACCAAGGTCGCAAGTGAACGCGCCAAATCCCGCAAGGGTGCACCCCTGCGCTCAATCACCATCTTGGCCGCACCCACCAGGACAGACAGAACGGCAAGGGACGCCGTCCAAAAGTAGAGACTGTTCTGCAGGAACAACACCGGATCACTCGCAGTGGACCCACCAGGTGCCGAGGTAATGGCGGGAGTGCCTACATTCACCCAAAACGTCCCCAACGTTTTGACGACATTTCCTACGGCATCCGCAATCGCGTCAGCCATTTCTTTGACCGCGTCGTTCGCGCGATCGGTCACAAAGTCCCCAGCCTGGCACCCAAAGTTCCACCAGTCACAGGGGTTTCCGTTCTGGTCCATGGGTTGCAAGTCAGACGCCTTCCCAGGGAATGAATCCGCTCAAGTTCGTCAACTGTTTTCCCTCGGGTTGACCAGAAGCGGGAGGAACGGCTTTCCAGTCTCCGCCGGACCATTGAAGAACTACGGGCAACGAGCCATAGGTTCCGTTCGAAACCTTAAACCCGTACTCGATTACAGCGCGGTCTCCGCTGTAATCCGTGAGTTTGAAGCCCGCCAGCTGGAAGGAAGGGCTTCCAGACGTTCCAGCGGGGGCAAATGAGCTCAGCATCTTGTCGCGCTCGGTGCCGTCGACAGTTAGGTACCGGAGTACTAAGTCATTTCGTCCCGAACTGGCGAGAATCACCACATTTGCCCCGGCATACAGGGCCCCGGTGGGTGAGTGTGCGAAGCAGGAGCGGAGGCCGTTCGCTTCGGTCTTACCGGGCCCATACTGCGTTGGGGATGTGGGGGCGGCGATCTTGCCGACGAGTTCCCATTTGGTGTCGGCGGGCGTGGTGGCTGGTTTGGCCTGGTCGCCGGAGGGCAGCCCGCAGACACTGGCAGCCGCTGCCTCGCTGGCCTGGGTGCTAGCTATGGTGGATCCGGCGTTGCTTGGCTCGGCTGTCGGGGTTCCTCCCCCGCGAGGGAGCAGGGCCAAAATGATCCCAAGCGCGACTATGAGCGCCACGACAACGGCCGAGATGATGAACTTAGGTTTGGTTAGCGGGTTCTGGTCTTCGTTCATTGTCGGTTCAGTCATGGCTGGCGCTCCTTAGGCGAGGAGGCCTACGACGCCACTTGCGGAGCCTGCCAGGGCGCAGCCGGCCAGGACCCACCCGAGGGCGGCGGCATGCTCACCACCCTGACCGCGTTTGTTGTTGATCATCATTGTTCCGGCTGTGATCAGGATGCCCGCAACTGCCAGGCCGAAGACGACCCATGCGATCCATTTGAGGATCGTGAGGAGGCCATCAGCGCCAGGAGGGGCCTCACCCATGCCGGGGTTCGGGATTTCGGTGATGGCAAAGCTCGACCATTCGAGGGCTTTGGAGAACAACATGGGTGTTTCTTCTTTCTACTTGGCCGGGAGTCCGGCGGCGGCAGTTACGGCGAGGCGCACCTGCTCGACGACGGTGCGGGCTTCTTTGGGAAGGTCTTCAGGGGCAACGTCGTGGCCATAGCGCCATGCGTCGACCCAGGGAAAATGCCAAACGTGGGGGACTCCCCCGCCCACGACGCGGGCGAAGTCGCGGATTTCTTTGGGGAGCCGTCCGGGAGCGTCGGCCATGACCACGAGCCCGGCGACCTGGATCCCGGGAAGGGACCTTGATGCCCATTCAGTTGCCGCCAGGCGTGCCGCACGCAGGCCAGGGATATTGGAACGGGCAACCAGAACAACGACGGAACCGGCTCCTGTCAAAGGCCAGGAATGCCCGGCTGCCATGGTCTTCTTGTCGAGTCGCGCAAGCGAGGTCTCACCGGCGCCGCCGTGGACGCCAAGCCACCAAGAGCCCGGTTCCCTCCCGGAGACGTCTCGTCGGGGAAGCCTGTCCGCATGATCTGGCTGGGGAACACTGAGCTGCGGCCTCGTCGCCCCCGTAGGGATGAACGGCCGCTCTTCCGGGAGGACCAAAGTGGGTTCGTCGATAGTGTCAGCGCCGGGCGTCACCCAGCGATTCTTTGAGACCGGCATTTCACATCCCCTAGTAATGTCCGCAAAGATCGTATCGGTACCATCCGACACGAAAGGCCAAAGGTGACCCCGAACGACAGCTTTAATACCTTTCAGTCACTCCCAGTACATCACAGTACCAATTTATGGTCTACGATGGCTTCATGCGGTGGGACGGACTGAGCGTGGACCCGAAGTACCTGGAAGCTCTCTTCGCAAAGTACCCGGAGCGTCTGACGCCCCAGGACCTCGAGGAGATCTTCGGGCTCTCCCGAAACACCGTCTACCGCTGGCTCCAAACCGGAGTGATTCCTGCTTACCAAGTCGAGAAGACATGGTTGATCGCCAGAGATCAAGTCAAAGACTGGGTCTGGGAAAACAGGAACACTCTGCGGAAGGGCCAAACACCCGGGGAAACTGAGGACCAGCAGCAGTAGCGCGAAGCAGCCGAGCGAATGTGAGGGGGACACATGCAGTCGAGATCGAACGCGCCCGTGCTGGCTGCCGGTGCCGTCCTTGCACCCATCGGACTGGTGCTGTCCATCATCCTGTTCGGCGGCGGCTCCCAGGCCTCGGCCGATGTGTGCTCACCGACCGGGACCGGCGTCAGCGTTGACGCGAATCAGCTGCCCAAAGTCGCCATCGCCGGCTATGAGGGCGAGCAGCTGAAAAATGCGGCCCTGGTCATCAACGCCGGCAAATCCCTTGGCCTGTCGGTCCGGGGGCAAACGATCGGGGTCATGACGGCCATGGGAGAGTCCGGGCTGCGCATCCTGGACCACGGCGACGGTCCCGGCCCCGACTCCCGGGGCTTGTTCCAGCAGCGCGACAACGGATCCTGGGGCACCTACCAGGACCGCATGGATCCCGCCGCCTCCGCCACCAACTTCTTCAAGGCGCTGCAGAACATCAGCGGTTGGGAACAGCTCGAACCCAGCACCGCCGCGCACAGGGTCCAGCGCAACGCCGACCCGTTCCACTACCAGGCCTACTGGGCGGCCGCTGTCGAGGTCGTGGCCGCCCTCGGTGACGTCAAGATTACGGACGCCGGGGGTACCAGCTCCTGCGGGATCCCGGGTGGGTCCGGCAAGGGCGATGACCTGCCTTGGCGTACCGCTCAGATCTACGCGGCCTCCCCGTTGGGCATGTTCAACCGTGAATGCGTTGACTTCGCCCTCTGGCGCACCAACCAGCAGCTCGGCAGCACCACCGCCCCCTACAAGGCGCTCAACGGCACCTTCCGGCCCGACGGCGCCCTCCTTGGCTCCGCCCTGACCTGGAAGGACGGCTGGGACGCCAAAGGCTGGCCCACCGGCACAACGCCCCGTGTCGGCGCTGTCGTCTGGTACTCCCCCGGCACCGGAGGCGCGGACGGCACCTACGGCCACGTCGCCGTCGTCAAAGCCGTCAACGGCGACGGCAGCTTCCTCGAAGAGGGCTACAACGGCAACCCCGCCCCGAACGACCACACCTACTACACCCGCACCGTTCGGAACGGCACACCGAGTGCCTTTCTCTACCTGCCCGGCAGCGACTCACCGGAGGAACCATGAAACGCACCCTGACAGCCCTCACGGCCCTGCTCCTGTGCACCGCGTGCGCGCCCGCGACCAGCACCACGCCCGCCGAACCAGCACCAGCCACGTCCACCACCGCGCCGGCCACGCTCAGCGCCGGCGGCAAACCCCAGGCCCCTGGCGGCACAGCCCCGGCCACCCTGGGCATCGCCTGGGACGAGGCAAGCAAAACAGCGGCACTGGCCACCGCGAACAAGGCCATGACCCTCTACGCCCGCCCCACCGTCACGGACAAGGAATGGATCCAGGACCTCGGCCAGGTCCTCACCACCCAAGCCACCGCCGACTACCAAGATGTCGACCCCGCCAACATCCCGGTCACCAAGGTCACCGGACCCGGCCAACTGAAGATCGATGAGAACAACGGCTTCGGCTGCCACGTCGTGTTCCCCACCGACGCCGGCGACTACGACGTGCAGCTGCTCCGCAGCGCCGCCGACAAGCCCTGGCAGGTCAACCGATTCACACCCCCGAACGGCACAAAGTAAGGACAGAAGATGGAAACCCAAGCACTCGACTTCCCCAAGATCAACGCCGTTCTCCGTACCAACGGCACCGGTGAAGTCACCATCAACGGGACCTCCCACGCGATCGAGGCCGCCGACGAAGCCGCCGTCCTGAACGATGCGCTGCGCCTCATCACCGAAACCGCCGTCCAGCTCGGCCGCCCCGTCAGAGTCAGCACCACCGACCCCGACGGCCAAGGCCTCATCATCGTCTCCCCCGACGGCATCGTCAGCGAAGCAACCCCGAACAAGCCCACCACCCGTCAGAAGCAGGACACCCCACCCGTCACGGCCGCCCCTTCACCAGAGCCGGCCAATGCCACAACCGCTGCCGCGCCCGCTCCAACCCCCGGCACGCCTGGCCTCGAGGAATCGCCCTCACCGCCAGCCGGTGACACGCCGGTGGCATTTGGTGCCGCTATCACGGCCACGCCCGCCCAGGAGACCGCCCCGGCCTCCCCAGCAGCGGCCGCTGAGCCTGCTGCCCGGCGCAGCCTCAAAGACACTTCGTTCCTCGTCAGCGCGCCCGTGCTGCAGCCAGCCACGCGCGGCTGGCGCGGTGCCCTTAGCCGCCTCGGGTTCCGCATGGACCCTTCCCCTGAGGAGCTGGCCGAACGCGAAGACATCCGCACCGTCAGCCAGCACTGGCCCGGCCCGCGGACCGTGGCCGTCGTTAATCGCAAGGGCGGCGCGAACAAGACCCCCACCGTCGTCATGCTCAGCGCGATCCTCGCCCGCTACAGCGGAGCTGCGACCGTGGCCTGGGACAACAACGAATCCCAGGGAACTCTCGGCTGGCGCACCGAGAAGGGCGGCCACGACAACAGCGTCCTTGACCTCATCGACTCATCCCAAGCGCTGCTCTCCCCCAGCGCCCAGGCAGCCGAGATCGCCCGGTTCGTCCACCACCAGACGGCAGACAAGTTCGACGTCCTGCGCTCGGACGAAAACGACGAAGGCGACCACGAAGTGACCGCCGAAGAAGTGGACATCGCCCACCAGGTACTCACCCGTTACTACCGGCTCATTGTCATGGACTCCGGAAACACCGCTCGCGCAGCGAACTGGCGCCGCATGATCCACCACACCAACCAGCTCGTCGTCCCAGTCACAGCCATCGAAGACCGCGCCGAAGCCGCCCGCTTGACCCTTCAAACCCTCGAATCCCGGGGCGGCCACGATGCCGAATTGGCCCGCAACGCCGTCGTCATCGTCTCCGAATCCACCGACGCCAAACGAAGCATGAGCGGCGACGCGCTCAAACGCGCCAAAGACGAAGCCCAAAGGATCGCCGGGGCGTTTACCCCGCACGTACGCGCCGTCGTCCGCATCCCCTACGACCCCGCACTGGTCAACGGACCCATCCGCTACGACGCCCTCCAACCCCCCACCCAACGCGCCTGGCTCGCCGCCGCGGCCGCCGTGGCCAAGGGCTTCTAAGCCACGCTCCGCCGATGCTCCCCACCCCAAGAAGGCCAAAGCAGCAGGTCACAAAGGCGACACGCTCCCGTTTTCTGAAAACAAATCCTGAGAGGCGTTACTGGCCGGTGATAGTTTCAGAGCAGTCGCAGGGACATGCAAGTCGTCTTGGTGGCAGGCAATACAACGATGAAGCTGTAGCCGTTTACGCGGCTACAAAATCAAAGGACAAGCAAATGACGGCAGTAGCAGTTAATCGAGGCGGCGGGCGCCCCAGCAAAGGCCTGCGTAAGTTCATTGGTTTTCGCTCACCCGAACCCACCGCTGACGGTATCGCCAAAGTGGCAGCCCATAAGGGCCTGACCGTCACGGAATACCTTCTGTCCGTTGTCGAGCCACAACTGAAGGAAGATCTGGCCGCCCTCGACCAGGACGACTATCAGCAGGAGCTGCCCATCCGCATCGCCTCATAACAAAAGAAGGCCCGCAGTAGGCGGGCCTTCGAAGCTTGAGACTTACCCTCTGGATTGCTTGCCGGCGGATCAGATTGTAAGTCGTGGAGGGCCCGAGAAGGCCATCCCTTGTGTTGCTATAAAACCGATCTGGCAGGATCGGCCCTTTTTCGTACCTCAATCCCCGAAAGGATTACTCACATCGTACATCAGTACATCTCCGTGCTTCCAGCATGCCCAGCTAGAGGCGTGTCAAATCAACGAGACACAGCATCTAAAGCATGGGCAGCTCTAACACCGCGGCTGGCCGGCCAGCCGCGTGTTCGGCTTTCAAAGGACGCTGGCAAGTCGTATCCGCAAAAACATGAACGAAACCTCACGGAGGCTCTTCCTTCTGTTCCGGCCGCGGTTCGGATTTTTGGTAAGGACGGTACCTGCGCTGCGATCTTCCTTGACTTCGACTCCTCAGTAGCTGGCCAGGACTGGGTTCAGGCCGACGTTCGAGCCGTCGAGACCTGGCTGCACTCGGTGGGTGCCCGCTGGATCGAGGACTACTCCCCCAACGGTGGCCGCCACGTTTACGTCCCGCTGGCGCAGCGGGTCGCCTTCTCTGAAGCGCGTGATCTTGTCGAGGCGCTGAGCACCCGGTACCGGACTCTGGACAAGACCCCGCACCAGAACCTGCTGCACGGCTGCATGCGAACTCCCGGCTCACCGCACAAGCGTGGTGGTTACCAGGAGCTGGCAATGAGCTTGTCCATGGCCTACGACATCGTCCGTCGTCCCAACAGTTCAACGGTCTGGGCGGCGATGACCAAGGATCTGGCCGCCGAGATCAAGGCAGTCCGGGCCTTCCGCCAGGAGGAGAGCCTCACATCTATCAAGTCAGACGCGCGCGTCACGAACCACTCTGCTGGCCGCATGTCCCGGACCATGCAGGTACTCGCACAGACGGGGTTGTACGACACGAACCGCTACGCCACAGACTCCGAGGCACGACAGGCGGTGATCGTTGGCGCCGCAGCGGCCGGCCTCGAGCTGATCGACGTGGAACGTCGGATGCTGCAGGGGACCTGGCCCGGACTTGCCTCCTTCTACGCCCGGTACGCCGCCCGGCACCGGCTCCCAGCCCTGCGCCGTGACTGGATAAACGCCCTCACCTACCTCACTAAAAACCCGGCCACTGGAGACGGGAAAGACAATGTCCGCAGATCCCCCACAAGCCGGCCAAATACACAGGGGGGAGGGGTAACGGGTTCGAATCCAATTTCAAATCCCGATGCAGAGCATCGGTTTATCCGGACCTGGCGCAGTGCGCTCAGGATCAGGGAAGTGAACTACCAGCAATCCAGGATAGGGATGGCCAGAAGGATGGTCTTGCGGGCGCTGGGAGAAGCAGCCCATATGACAGCGTCGCGCTTCATCGAATTTGGGGTCCGCTCCATTGCTGTGGCTACTGGTCTCGATCACACCACTGTCGGTCTTCACCTGCGGGAGCTGCGTTCCGAGAAGGATCCTTTGGTCACCTTGATTGAAGAAGCCCGTGGAACAAAGGGCGACTTGTACATGCTTACCATCCCCGAGGAGCTCAAGATCGCGGCTGAAGACGCCACCTGGCAGAAAGGTAAGATCCACGCCCTCCGGCCGGTTTTTCGGGAATTGGGTTTGCCGGCGGCATTCGTCTACGAAGCACTTGAGCACTCCCCCGGCCTTTCCACCACCGAAATCGTCAGCGTTACCAGGTTGTCCCGCTCTGCGGTACATGAAGCCCTCGAAGTCCTCGCCGGCTGGAACCTTATTACACGCGACGGCGCACGCTCTTGGTTCACCGTCGCCGCGACCTCACTGAGGCAGCTCGCGGAACACTTCGGGGTCTTGGAAGCTGTTGCTGTTCAGATACAGCGCTACCGCAACGATCGGATCATCTGGCGCGAATGGCTCGCTAAAAACCTCAACACCGTCGCCGAGCTGCTCTCCCCCGACGATGACTATCCGTGGGACATGTTTGAGGGGCCACCTGACGAATGGTCGTTGTCCGACATGGCCTTCGGTAGAACCGGATAAGGTTTAGGTCAAGGCTTGGTAGATGTCAGTTCCGTTGGCGCTGCGGCCTGTTCACCTCGGTTGTTTCCGATTTCGTGCCATAAGCCATGCCATAGTTCAAGCCATAACAAAGGCTGGATTTATCCCCTTGCGCCCTAAGTCGGAAGATGCAGCAACATCACTCCGATGAATCCTGGATATATAGCTTGAACACGATCGAGACCAAGGCACTGCGTGACGGTGCGTCGAATTCCGTGACCTTTTCATCGAGCCAGGCCACTTGCAAGCCGTCGAGACGGAGCTGGATCTGAATGCCCGCCTCTCCTCGTTTCCGCGGGGCTCGGCGCGGCATGCCCGATCTGGTTAGTACGGTCTCCGTGGTGAACTCCTTGGCGATCTGCTTGTCGTCGACCGCTTCGAAGGCATCAATTAGCAAGTCTGCATACGTCGTCCGTTTTTGGTAAACGGCGTCCTTTATTTGAGCGAGGAGCTCCGGAGGTAAGTAGACTCCTACATTGCGCAGTGCCCCCGAAACCAGTTGGGAAGCTCGGGTCGAGTTAGCTGCCTTTTTAGCAACAGGTTGCTGCCCACCAGCGTCCTTTGAGGCCTTAGCAGATGCGGTTTTGGGCTCCTCCCGCTCCCCTGCAAAGTCATGGCGCGTCTCCCTAAGGCGTTCCTTTTGAGTGGGCGGACTATCCGTCGGCGGCCCGCCTGCAGGTAATTTCATCCCAGCCGGGTCGCGTGTTTCTGCTGGCGGCGCTTGGACCAGTCCTTCGGCCGGTGCCTCCGTAGTCTCTTCGGGCCTTGGTTCCGCGGCAGTGGCTCCCCTCCCCCGCTTTGGAGCCAACAATCCTTGGAGTGCTGCACCGCGGGTAGTCGTTACAGGCGCGAATGCCCCGGCGAGGCTTTGCCTGCCGCTCATGCCTGGTTCCCGCTTTCGATTTCGTTCAGTCGGGCGAGGATTTCGCCTGTCAGCTGCTCATATTCTTCAGCAAGCCCCCCGGCATTGCGGGAGAAGAACCCATCCGAGGGCTTTTCTCCTGCACGGAGCGCTTTCAGACGGTTCTTTTGAGCGTCCGTAACGGCACCTTCAAGCTCGTGGAAGAGTAAACCCTTACGGCGGGCGTCGGCGCTTGCGCTCTCAAGATTCCTGATACGAGTTTCAAAGACCGGGGCAACGGTGCCAAGCATCTCTTCTAGGGTGTCCCGGACACTTCGTTCTAAGCGCAGAGAGCGTGGTCCAACACCGAACAGGACAATGCCAGCCAACTGCAGCGATGGGTTCCGGTCGCGGACAGCCATAAACCGTCGAGCTACACGTTCGACGCCGTCGATGCTCGCATCGTCTGAGCGGGTGGGGATGACGACAGCGCTGGAAATTGCGAAGGCGCCTTCTACAAGGATCCGCTCCCCCGGCGGGGTGTCGATAAGAATCAAGTCGTAGTCATCAGCCAGGGGCGCCAGGACGGCGTAAAGCATGTCGCCGAAGTCGCCGGCGTCGGACCTGCTCGAGCGGGAAACCATGAGGCCCTGAATGTCTTCGAGGTCTTGGCCCCCGGGAATGACGTCGAGGTTTTCCCGCACGTCGCGCAGGATCAACGGCGTCGTGCCGGCGATGAGAGCCTGAAAAAACTCCCTGCCTGTTTGCCGTTCATATCCGAGGTCTCGGGCCAGATCGCCTTGGGGGTCAAGGTCTATCAGTAACACGCGAGATCCGGCCAGTGCCACATACCCGCCGACATTGGCCGCGGTGGTCGTTTTGCCAACTCCACCTTTGCCGTTTGCCAGAGAGATGACGCGGTCAATGGCGCGTGTCGCTTGCGATCTCGGGTTTACGGGGGTCTGCAGTGATCGTGCCATCGGCCGAATGGTCTCCTAGTTATCGACTGGAATGCTGTCCTGCTCTCAACGTTATGTGCACTCCTCCGTGGATACGGGTAGTGACACGCATGCGACGGCAGGCAGTGCGTCGCACAATGCCCACCATGTCACGGCGCGTTGTTAGGGAGGCAAGACGCGATGCTTGCATAGACGTGTGTGGTCGCGCTTGATACGCCACGAAGGGTCTTATTTTTTGTCCTATTGGAGAGGCTGTAGTTGCTCATGCTGTGGACAACGCTTGGCGCCACGTATGGGATCACGCGTGTGTTCTCGCCGCTTCTCCTGCTATGTGACTTGTGTGTCATTACATGTTGTTACCAATGGCTTCTAACACATCGGTTCATGTGAGAGCTCCAACTACTTGCCTCGTTGCGCCCCATACAGGTGTTCGAGTAGGAGCATCGGCGTTCCGCCTAATAGTACGTATGGCATGTCTTATGGCATGAACACGAGTTAGGGGCGCAATGGAGCAACAACTATGCGATCGTCCAAGCCATGACTCATGCTATCCAACGAGCAAGGAGAGCTTCACGCCGCAAGCCCAGACGTGAAGTTACCCCGATGAAGCTATTCGATCAAGGACGGCTTAGTAGCGATACAGAGATTGAGAAAAGCAGGCGCGCCGTGCCAGTAGGGGAGCGCGGCCGCAAGGCCACACCGGGCGGCACTCGAGCTTGAACTGAGCGGGTCGATGACGACCGTTTCTGACCCGACTGCGGCAAGCCTCCCAAAAAGTTCGAAAACGCTAGGCACTTGGGCCTCGATGGCTGCCTGTAGATCAGGCAGGTACCGGGTCAGGTCCTTACCCTGGCGCGACCACAACGACACCCCACCCGATCCAGCCAAGGCACACAAACGATAGCCATCCAACTTGGGTTCATAGAGGCAGCCGCCAGGCAGCGCATCCTCCGCCGGGACGGTCTCCACTGCTTTGGCGAGTGCCAGGGACACGGGCGGATGCAGGGCCGGGGGCACGTCCTCTGTCATAGCGCCACGCTACCGCCGCCAGTCCTGCAGGGCTTACGCGGCAGCGGTCCCAACGTCCGCGATGGCTGCGAGCAGCCACTGTTCTGACGGGGGATCGCGGCGCAGCTCGAAGGTGCGCAGCGCCGAGGTAGAGGTCAGTCGGACCTGGACCTGCCAGTGTTCGATGCTGACCAGGTCCCCGCAGCCGACTGGGGCCCGCTTGGCGGTGTGCCACCAGTCCGCGCGGGTGAACCAGCGCACCGGTTCGGCGGCCACGGCCCAGATCCGGCCGTCATACCGGACGGCCAGGGGAATGCCCTTGGCTGTGAACCGGACCTGCACCGGCACATCGAGGGGGCTGTCAGTTGCTGTTGTTGCCACGGGTCCGCTCTCCCAAGTTTCTGTTCATCATTTCCTCTCGGCGGGTGACCGCCGAACTCCATACCCAGGTCCGGTACGTGATCGGCCCGTCTTTCCACGTCACTTCGGCTGCCTTGGCTGTCCAGGCGAACACTTCGCCGTCCACCAGCTCGGCGCAGTTCGGGAATCGGATCCACGCCTTCACCGGAATCCCCGGGTACCCGTTCTTGGCAGTGAAGTGCTCGAAATCGAGCTCTTCCGCGGTCAGTCCGATGGGGCCGGCCCGCCGCGCGTACTGCGCCTGCAGCGCGGCCGCGAACTCTTCGGAGGACATACCACAACCTTAGAACATATATTCGAAGCGACACGGAAAAGGATGGCGGCCATTCCTGGCCGCCATCCTTTTCATCATGGGGGAGGGGTCTGACAAAGGCACGCGCTTCTCTACATTCCGCGGAAGATTGGAATCAAGACAGGGGGTCCGCCACCAGGCCGCCTGGCCCCCGAGTCGCTATGCGTCCTGCGGGCGCTCGGCTGTGTACTTCTGCGCGTCCTTGATCGTGCGCGTCATGGCTCGCACAGAGTCGGGGTTTTCCTCCCAGCGGTTCCCATCACGAGTGCAAGCACTGAATGATTTAACGCCGGCTTCCTGGGTGGCTTGTCGAAGCTCGGCCCAGGCCTCTTCCAGGTCGGCCAGCTGGGCCGGTGTCAGCCGCGGGCTTTCTGTCTCCACGGGCGACGCCACAGGGACGGCCTCAGCCGTGGTTGGTGTCCGGCGTCGGCCAAGAAAGTCTCGCAGTCGAAAAGCCATATCTCCTCTTAGTAAATCGGGTGGTCTAAGTCGTCAGGCACAGGGTTTTCGGCAAGCTCGATATCCCCCAGGGCTTTTTCCTTTGATACTTCTTGCCCCTGAGGATCCAGCAACGCCCAACGAAAGACGGGATCCGGGCCGGGCTGAACGACCCGCCGCACCCAACGGTAACCATGCTCTTTCAGCTTTTCCTTATCGTCCCGGAACTGCTTGTCCTTTGCGACCACCCGCTGGACCCTGGCTGTCCCGGATTCACTGGATGCGCACTGGCTGCAGACGTGCCGGCGGCCGTCAGCGCTTGATGGCCACCGGTCAAAGGCCTCTGCCGGCAGCGTCTCCCCGCACTGTTTGCACTTCTTGGGGTCGTGGATGTGAGGGCCAACGCTAAGATCGACCACTTCCTTGCAATACCCGCACGACTTCAAGTCCATGCCCCGCAAGGTACCAGAGTGACCAGACACCGGCTGTGAACGGTCCTCGAGGGTGAAGGGCAGGCTCGCTGGGCTCGCCCTGGTTTCCGCTGCGCTTCAACCAGTTGAAGGGCGTCCGCTGGCGCGGCCGGCTGTTGGGTCCAGGGCGTGCCGTCGCAGAGCTCCGGACCCCCTGGCCCTGTGTGTCTACGACGTTTTTTGGCTGCTGTCCTTCGGATTGTACGTGCCCGTTCCGGCCCTTCTAGCCCCTCCGTTCCTCCGGGGCCTGCGCCCCGAAAAAGTCTTCTCCGGCGCTCCTTCGTCGCTTATTTCCTCCGAAGATTTTCCGGGTCTTGCCCTGCGGGTAGACGGGTCTCCACGGGCACAGCTCCGCAAGCTTCGCCAGCAGCCAAAAAACAACGGGGGAGAGGGAAGCTGGCCGGTCACCATTGATCGCCCGACCCCCCACGTCTCTGCAAAGGCAAAAAACCATGAACG